>Ga0247712_1000009_pt1 | contig 63147 bp, 63 predicted proteins | sample 44E_DmetaG_FD_186033 | JGI IMG/M metagenome (GOLD analysis project Ga0247712, IMG submission 186033) | Soil microbial communities from hillslope of Landscape Evolution Observatory, University of Arizona, Oracle, AZ, United States - 4-4-E_D | ecosystem: Engineered > Artificial ecosystem >...
CCCCACCCAACCCTCCCCAATCGAGGGGGAGGGTTAAACGGTTGCCGCCCCGACATCGCGCCGCTAACCGCCGCCAGCCATGACCGACTTGCCCAAGACCTTCGACCCTGCGGCGATCGAGCAGCGCTGGTACGCGCATTGGGAGGAAAACGGACTGTTCCGCCCCGACCGGCCCGACCGCGAGCCGTGGACTTTGGTCAACCCGCCGCCCAACATCACCGGCTCGCTGCACATCGGCCACGCGCTCGACAATACGCTCCAGGACATCGTCACCCGCCATGCTCGGATGCTCGGCAAGGACGCTTTGTGGGTGGTCGGCACCGACCATGCCGGGATCGCGACGCAAATGGTCGTCGAGCGCAATCTCGAAAGCCAGGGGATCAAGCGCGCCGAGATCGGCCGCCAGGCCTTCCTCGAACATGTCTGGGAATGGAAGGAGCAATCGGGCGGCGCCATCACCCGCCAGCTTCGCCGGCTCGGCTGCTCGATGGACTGGTCGAACGAGCGCTTCACCATGGACGAGCGCTATCAGCGCGCCGTCATTCACACCTTCGTCGAGCTGTTCAGGCGCGGCCTCGCCTATCGCGACAAGCGCCTGGTCAACTGGGACCCGCGCTTCCAGACGGCGATCAGCGACCTCGAGGTCGAAACCCGCGAGGTGCAGGGCAAGTTCTGGCACCTCCAATACCCACTCGCCGATGGCAGCGGCGCCATTTCCGTGGCGACCACCCGGCCCGAGACCATGCTCGCCGACATGGCGGTGGCGGTTCATCCGGACGACGATCGCTATCGCGCCCTGGTCGGAAAGCAGGTGCGGCTGCCGCTCACTGGTCGCCTGGTGCCGATCGTCGCCGACGAGTATGCCGATCCCGAGCTCGGCTCGGGCGCAGTCAAGGTCACCCCGGGCCATGACTTCAACGATTTCGAGGTCGGCCGCCGCGCCGGGATCGCCGCCCGCGACATGCTCAACATGTTCGACGCGCAGGCCAAGGTCGTCCAGACCAGCGACGGGCTGATCCCCGATGAGCTTATCGGGATCACCCGCGAGCAGGCGCGCGACCGGGTCGTCGCGCTGCTCGCGGCGGAGGGCGCGCTCGAACGGGCCGAGGACCGGGTGATCGCCACCCCGTTCGGCGACCGCTCGGGCGTGGTCATCGAGCCGTGGCTGACCGATCAATGGTATGTCGACGTCAAGCCGCTCGCCGAGCGGGTGATCACAGCCACCCGCAAGGGCGAGATCCGAATCGTCCCCGACACATGGAAGAAGACCTGGTTCCACTGGCTCGAGAACATCCAGCCTTGGTGCGTATCGCGGCAATTGTGGTGGGGCCACCGGATTCCGGCCTGGTACGACGAGGACGGAAAAGTGTTCGTCGCCGAATGCGAGGAGGAGGCGCTCCAGCAGGCCGGTGGCAAGCCCCTTCGCCAGGACGAGGACGTGCTCGACACCTGGTTCTCATCGGCGCTGTGGCCGTTCGCCACCCTCGGTTGGCCGGACGCAACCGAGGACCTCGAGCGCCACTACCCCAACGACCTCCTCATCTCCGGCTTCGACATCCTCTTCTTCTGGGATGCGCGAATGGCGATGCAGGGCCTCGAATTCATGGGGCAAGTGCCGTGGAAGACGCTCTACCTCCACGGCCTGGTTCGCGACGCGCAGGGCCGGAAGATGTCGAAGGCCAAGGGCAACGTCATCGATCCGCTGATCTTTGTCGACAAATATGGCGCCGACGCGCTGCGCTTCACCATGGCGGCGATGGAAAGCCAGGGCCGCGACATCAAGCTCGATGAAAAGCGAGTCGAAGGCTACCGCAACTTCGCCACCAAGCTGTGGAACGCGGCCCGCTTCCTGCAGATGAACGGCGTCGGCGCGAGCACCAGCATCGCCGCTCCGCAAACGAGCCTGCCGGTCAACCGCTGGATAGTCGGCGAGGTGGTCGAGACCCTGGCGAAGCTGGATCGCGCCTTCGCCGCGCTGCGCTTCGACGAAATGGCCGACGCAATCTACCATTTCACCTGGGGCACCTTCTGCGATTGGTATGTCGAGCTGGTGAAGCCGGTCCTGAGCGGAGCCGAAGGGCCGGAGCTGTCTCCCAACACCGTTCGTCCCGAGCCTGTCGAGGGACTGTCCTTGTCTTCCGGCGGCGACGAAGGAAGTGCAGCCCTTCGACAAGCTCAGGGCGAACGGATGTCCGGGGGACATCCGGGAAAACGAGCTCAGGGCGATCGGGCTGAGGAGACGAGAACGGTCGCCGCCTGGGCGTTCGACCAGATCCTGGTCATGCTCCACCCGTTCATGCCGTTCGTCACCGAGGAATTGTGGAACGCGAATGACCGTCCCTACGAGCTGATCGTCGCCAAATGGCCGCAGCCGGAGGCGGAGGTCGACCGCGAGGCCAAGGCCGAGGTCGACTGGCTGGTCCGGCTGGTCACCGAAGTGCGGTCCGCCCGGACCGAGCTCAATGTCCCTCCGGCGGCAAAGCTTCACCTGTTCGCGTCGGAGGCTTCGACGGAGACGGCCGAGCGCCTCGACCGCCATCATGGGACTTTGCTGCGCCTCGCCCGGCTGGAATCGATTCAGCTGTCGTCGTTTACCGGACAGGGCGCCGCCCAGGTCGTGGTCGAGGAAGCGATCTTTGCGCTGCCGCTCGAAGGGGTCATCGACTTCGATGCCGAGCGGGCCCGGCTGCAGAAAGCACTTGCCACCGCCGAAAAGGACCGAGACAGCCTCGCCGCCCGGCTCGATAACGCCGCCTTCACCGGGCGCGCCAAGCCGGAGGCGGTGGAGAAAGCCCGCGCCGACCATGCCGACCGCGCAGCCGAGGCGGAGCGGCTGGCTGCGGCGCTGGCCAGGCTGGGGGTGAACTAGAGCGCTCACATTGAGCCCGTCGAAATGCGAGCGCCCGCCCTTCGACTTTGCTCAGGGTGAGCGCCGATTCTTGTTTTCCTCCCCCGGCGCCGCCACCTCGACCGCGCCGCGCGCGACCCGCACCCTCACCGGGGTCCGCCGGCTGATCTCGCCGTCGACCGACACCCACAGCCGCGGCCAGGTGCGGATTCGAAATTCGCGGCCGCGCAGCTCGAAGCTCTCTGTCTTGCGCCGCGACAGGCGAAGCACCGCCGCCAGCCAGGTCCAGCCGAGGCGCAGCAGGCTTCGTCCGGTCACCGCCTCGATGACGATTTCGCCGCTGTCGAGCTCGGCCGTCTCGACCAGCTCGACTCCGCCGAAATGGCCGCCGTTGGCGATCCTCACCTCGGTCGCCCACAGCCGGTGGACCTTGTCGCCTTCCTCGATCTTGAGCCGGAAGGGCTGGAACTCGAACGCGCAGCGCACCGCCCAGAGCAAATAGCCGAAGCGGCCGAGCAATTTCTTGAGGCGGTGCGGAACGCTTTCGGCGATCATCGGCGACAGTCCGATCGAGGCGGTGTTGGCGAAATAGTCGCCGTCGATCTCGCCGAGGTCGATGCGCTTGCGCACTCCGCCAGCGATCACCGCGACCGCCTCGTCGAGCTCGATCGGGATTCCGAGCGCCCGGGCGAAGCTGTTGGCGGTGCCGAGCGGAAGCAATGCGAACACCACGCCGGTGCCGATGAAATGGTCGACCGCCGAGGACAGGGTGCCGTCGCCGCCGCCGACCACCACCATCGGCGCCCGGGCGATGGCGCCCTTGATTTCGGCGTCAATCCGGCTTGCATCGTCGAGCGCGCGCGAGTCGATCAGATCGATGCCCGCTTCGACCAGCTGATCGCGAGCGGCCGCGAACGCCTCCTCGCCGCGGCGGCTCATCGCGTTGACGATCAGGATCGCCTGGCGGGGGAGGGTAAGCACGAGCGCCAAATGCGCGAGCGGCGCAAGCGTATCCGTCATTGCGAGGAGCCTTGGCGACGACGCAATCCAGCATCGCCGCTGGATTGCTTCGCTTCGCTCGCAATGACGCTATAGATTGGCAATGACCGCTTCCTACCCCGCCCTGCGAATGCGCCGCGGCCGCTCGACCCCGTGGATTCGGGCGCTGCTCGCCGAGCACCGGCTGCACCCCAGCGACCTCATCTGGCCACTGTTCATCTGCGAGGGCCAGGGCTGCGAGGAACCGGTCCCGTCGCTTCCCGGGGTCAGCCGGTGGAGCGTCGACAAGCTCGCCGGGCGGGCCCGGCTCGCGGCCGACGCCGGAATCCCGTGCGTCGCCCTCTTTCCCAACACCCCGCAGTCGCTTCGCACCGACGATGCCGAGGAAGCGCTCAATTCGGACAATCTCATCTGCCGGGCGATCAAGGCGATCAAGGATTCGGTGCCCGACATCGGAGTGCTGACCGACGTCGCCCTCGACCCCTATACCGCCCACGGCCACGACGGGCTGATCGACGCTCGCGGCTGCGTCGACAATGACGAGACGGTTGCGGTTTTGGCCGAGCAGGCCCTGGTTCAGGCGCGGGCCGGGGCCGACATCATCGCCCCTTCGGACATGATGGACGGCCGCGTCGCAGCGATCCGCTCGGCGCTGGAAGGCGAAGGCCACCGGGACGTCGCCATCATGGCCTATGCGGCCAAATATGCCTCGGCCTTCTACGGGCCGTTCCGCGACGCGGTCGGCTCGGCGGGGCGCCTCAAGGGCGACAAGCGCTCCTACCAGATGGACCCCGCCAACGCTTCCGAGGCGCTCCGCGAGGTCGCGCTCGACATCGCCGAGGGCGCCGACATGGTGATGGTCAAGCCGGGCCTTGCCTATCTCGACGTGGTCTGGCGAGTGAAGGAGCGCTTCAACGTGCCGATCTTCGCCTACCAGGTGTCGGGCGAATATGCGATGATCGAGGCCGCCGCCGCGGCCGGCGCCGGCGACCGCGATGCGCTGATCCTCGAGACGTTGATCGCCTTCAAGCGGGCGGGAGCGACCGGCGTGCTCAGCTATCACGCGCTCGACGCGGCCCGGCTGGTCGGCGCTTGAACCTTTTGTCCATCATCGGCCACTAAGGCGCGCCAACGAGCAAAGGGTTGGGGATATGGCGACAATTGCGGCCGGTGCGGCGGAATCCTCGCGCATGGAGCGCTGGCGGTTCGTCGCCACCATCTTCGCCGGATCCTTCCTGCTGTTCCTCGTCCAGCCGATGATCGCCCGGATCGCGCTTCCGCGTCTCGGCGGGGCGCCGGCGGTGTGGAACTCGGCGATGCTCGTCTACCAGGGGCTTCTCCTCGCCGGCTATGCCTACGCCCACTGGCTCGGCCGCTTCGCCCCGCGCCGCCAGGCCGCCATCCACCTCGGCGCCTTCGCGCTGGCGGCGCTGACCCTGCCGATCGGCCTGGCCGCGACGATGCCCTCGGCTTACGCCAACCCCTATATCTGGGTGCCGTGGCTGCTGTTCGTGTCGATCGGGCCGTTGTTCTTCGTCATTTCGGCCCAGGCGCCGTTGATGCAGCGCTGGTTCGCCGTGTCGGGCGGCGGCGATCCCTATCCGCTCTATGCGGCGTCCAACCTCGGCAGCTTCGCCGGCCTGCTCGCTTATCCTCTGCTGCTCGAGCCTTTGATTCCGGTCTCCGGCCAGCGCTGGCTGTGGAGCGCGGGCTATGGCGCCTTGGCGCTGCTCGTCGCCTGGTGCGCGATCCTGCTGCCGCGCTCGGCCGCCGCCGCGCCGGCCCGGGCGCCGGCAGTCGACCGGCCGCCGCTTCGCGCCATCCTGCTGTGGATCGCTTATGCCGCGGTGCCGTCGGGGCTGATCCTGTCGACGACCTTGCACATCACCACCGACATCGTCGCCATGCCCTTGCTGTGGGTGCTCCCGCTCGGCGCCTACCTGCTCAGCTTCACGCTCGCCTTTTCGACCCGCCGGGCGCCGGCCGAATTCTTCATCCGGGCCGCTCCGATCACTTTGCTGATCGCCGCCTGCGGAACGGCGATCGAAATCCGCACCTTCGGCATCATGTTCGCCGCAATCGCCGTCATCAACCTGTTCGCGGTCTCGGTCGCCCTTCACAGCGTTCTGTTCGAGCGGCGGCCGCACCCGCAGCACCTGACGCTCTTCTACCTCGCTCTGTCGGTCGGCGGACTGCTCGGCGGCCTGTTCGCGGCGCTCGCCGCGCCCCTGCTGTTCGACTGGACCTACGAGAATCTGCTGCTGCTGGTCGCCGCCGCCTTCATGCTTCCCAGCGGCAACATCTTTCAGCCGGTGCAGGACTTCTGGCAGCGGCGAAGCGCGGTCTCGCGCGCCGCGACCGTGGCCGGCATCCCGCTCGTGCTGTTCATCTCCTTTGCCGACCAGGGCGTGTTCGGTACCGGCTATTCCTCGCGGACGGTGATCATCGTCAGCCTCGTCATCATCGCCATCGGCAATCTCGCCGTCGGCAACCGACGGCTGTACGCCGCCTGCGCCCTGGCGCTGATGCTGACCTTGGGCGGCTGGCACAAGCTCGCCCTTTCCGCCGAGCCCGGGAAAATGACCCGCAGCTTTTTCGGCGTCTATTCGGTGCGGCCATACGGGTCGGATGCGCGAATCCTCGTCCATGGCACGACCATCCACGGCATCCAGAACCTGGGCTCGATGGAGCGCGAGCGGATGGCGACGAGCTATTATGCGCCGGATTCGGGAGTCGGCCTGGCCATGCGCTCGGCGCCCGCCCTGTTCGGGAGCGATGCCCGGATCGGCGTCGTCGGCCTCGGCGCCGGCACGCTCGCCTGCTACGCCCGCCCGGGCGAGAGCTGGACTTTCTACGAGATCGATCCGGTGATCGTCGAAATCGCGTTCGACCCGTCGCAGTTCACCTTCATCTCGCGCTGCCTGCCCGACGCCCGGGTCGTGCTCGGCGATGCCCGCCTGACCCTCGCCCAAGCGTCGGCGAATTCCGCCGACCTGCTGGTCATCGACGCTTTCTCCTCGGACTCGGTGCCGATGCACCTGCTGACCCGCGAGGCCTTTGAAAACTACCGCCGTCATATCGGCCGCGAAGGCTTGCTGCTCGTCCATATCTCCAACCGTTTCCTCCATCTTGACCCGGTTGTCGCGGCGGCGGCGGAGAGCGGCGGCTGGCATGCCCGGCTGCGCAATTATTCGCCCGAAAGCCGCGATGAAAATTACAGCGGCTCGATATGGGTGGCGATGTCGCCGTCGCAGGAAACGCTGGCCCGGCTGGTCGCCGCGAGCGGTGCGGAGTGGGAAGCGATCGAGGCGCGTCCGGGCTTTTCGCCGTGGACCGACGAGCATGCCAGCCTTCTGCCCCTGATCCGCTGGTCGAACTGACCTAGCCGCCGAGCCGCGCCTGCATCGCGTCGATCCGCCGCACCTGCGCGCCGTCGATCGCCGCGACCTCGGCGGCCGCCGACTGCAGCGCGTCGACGTCGCCCGGAGTCATTCCGCCCTGCCGCGCGAGCGCTTCCGCGCCGATCGCGTCGATGTCACCGAGCGCCCGCACCGTCGGCTCGCGCGCGGCAATCGCCGCCGACAGCGCCTGCTGCGCCGAAATCCACGATTCGCTTTCGCGCGCTCCGGCGGCCGCCGCCAGCCGCTCGGCTTCGGCCGCGGCCGCGCGAAAGGCGGCATCGCCGCGTCGCGCCTGCGCGATCAGCTCCGCCAGGCGGGCGGCCAGCGCCGGGGACGGCGGCTGCGGCGCCGGCTCGGGCCGCACCGGCAGACGCGGGTCGATCAGCTCGGCCGCCCTCGGGCTCAGCGGCGGCAGCCGCTCGGGCGCGGCGCAGGCCGTGGCGGCGAGCGCGACCGGCAGGCCCAGAAGCGTCAGCATGCGCATCGGCCAAGCCCTAAAAGGAAAATGGCGCGCCCGAAAGGATTCGAACCTCTGACCCCCAGATTCGTAGTCTGGTGCTCTATCCAGCTGAGCTACGGGCGCGTTGCCGGGAAACGGCAAGGGGCGCGACATAGGGAGATGCGCTCCCCGGCGCAAGCCTGCGGCTCGCGGCCGGCGCCGGCGGCCGGCAGGCGATCGCTCGCCGGTCTGCCTGCCGACATTCCCAGGGGTCGATCGCGGCCAGCCGAGTCCCTGCTGCGACGAACCGAGTCCCGCCACGCTTCGGCGCATCGCCGCTTGATGTTAACCATTTGTTTGGAGACCCGAACTGAGACAATTCCAACGACTTGGAACGAGTCTCGTCGTTTCGGGATTGTATCGGTCCTAACCATTTCGCGGGGTGTGGCATGCGGTTGGCGGCAATTTTCTTCTGGGTCTTCGCATTCGTCGCCCAGCCGGCGCTGGCCGCTTCCTCGCCCTCGCTGCAGCCGCTCGAGCAGCGCCTGGCGTGGATCGCCGCGGCCAATCCGGCCGACGTCGGCATCGCCGCCATCGACCTTGCGACCGGCGAATATGTCAGCGTCAACGGCGACACGCCTTATCCGATGGCGAGCACGGTCAAGGTGGCGATCGCCGCCAACTACCTCGCCCAGGTCGAATATGGCCGCCGCTCGCTCGACGACCGAATCGGCGGCCGCTCGGCGCGCGGACTGATCGAGGCGATGCTGGTGCGCAGCGACAACCCCGCTACCGACCTCTTGCTGTGGGACCTCGGCGGGCCGCGGGTCATTCAGTCCTGGCTCGACCAGCACGGCCTTTCCGGCATTCGCGTCGACCGCAACATCGCCCAGCTTCTCGCCGCCCGCCGCGACCTTCAGGACGTGCGCGACTCCTCGACTCCGCGGGCGATGGTCGAGCTTCTCCGCCGCCTCGACGGCGGCACCATGATCAACCCGGCCAGCCGCGCCTATCTGTTCGACACCATGGGCCGCTGCATCACCGGCAGGAACCGGATCCGCGGGCTTCTGCCGTCCTACGCCCGGGTGCAGAACAAGACCGGCACCTTGAACGGCCTGTCGACCGACGTCGGCTATCTGACCCTTCCCGACGGGCGCCGGGTGGCGATCGCCGTCTTCGCCCGCTACGGCAGCGACCGGCCGCGGGTGATCGCCGAGGCGGCCCGCGCCGTCTACGAAGGCTTCGCCGCCCACCGGCCCTTCTATCCCGCCGCGGCGTACGGCGCTCACTGAGCCAGGGCCGCGGCCGCGGCTGCGGCTGACGGCATCATCGTCCCTCAACCACGGCATCGCTGCGGAATTGAGTGCACTGTCAACGTAATTTCACCGTAATCCCTATGGCACCGTAATTGATCAGGTCACCTGGCGGCACGCTGGTCATTGCATCGATCGAGCGGGAAAGCTCCCTGTCCTTCAGGGATGCGCTCAACTTCCCAGGTTCTTGCAAGACGGTATATCACTCGCTCTGCGAACTGTTTTGTTTCTTTCCGGTCGCGTCCGGACGTGAATCCGAAAGCAACCTGATCCGCAGGTAATCCCGCATTTCCGCCGCCGACGCCTAGGCCGTCCCGCCGACGTACCGCGATGTTGATCAGTGGAAACGATTTTCGGATGTCAAAGCTTTCATCTATCTGCTCCAGCTGCCGCTGCGTCTCTGCACTCCCGTCAAAATAATCCATCTTCTCCGCGCGAGCAATTTCCTGAAATACGCGCTTTAGCTCGTTTGCGTCTCCTTCGCGCAACGACAGGCAAAGTTGGATTTGCATCGGCGGGCCACCTCTGGACTGACAGCCCATTAGGCCGGCGGCGCCGATCAGGGCCACTATGATGAGATTGTATCGCATTGGTCGATCTCTTGCCTACACTCCTGGCATCAGTGCTTGGCATGCTCCGGCGATAGCACCCGCGACGCCTCCAAAGAACGCAGTGCCAGAGAGTTCGTTCTCCAATGCGTGCTCTCCTGTACCTTGCCCTACAATGTTGATGTTCGATCCTATGAACCCGTACGAAGTCACACGGATCGCCACGGTTCCGTAATAATAACGGTGACCCATCTCGGTAATGTTCAGGATCGTCATCGCTCGTGGGTTCACCACTTGCGTGATCGGATTGTTTCCCCAAAGGATTATGCCCGTGTGGGTACCTTCACGTGCGTATGGGGCTCCCGGTCCGGACATCAATGGCAATCTCAATGCTTCAAACGATATCCTTGCGGGGCACCACGTAAACTTGTTGATCTCATATCGGTGCGGCCGAAGTTTACTCGCAGTCACGAAAATGTCCGGCAAGCTCATCTCGCCGACTAACCCACCGCCCGCCTCGCCGACGCCCGGCCCGCCACCGATCGCGTCACCTCCGCCCCAAAAGCCGCTGCAACTCAATTTCTTGGCGGGGCGGATTGCGGGTTCACCGGCCAGATCTGGCTCGGCGAGCGGCGCCTATTATTACAAGGCGCGCGGCATAAGCGTCCGAGCGCGTCATCGAGGCGATCTGGCTCGCCGGATTGTAGGTGAAGCTCGACGCCAGATCATTGGCGGTGCCGCTCAAATTGTTGGTGAGGCTGGCGAGCCGCGACACCGGATCGTAGGCGAAGCTTTGGGTGAGAGCCTATCCCGGACGTGATCCGGGGTCGTCGGGATCGGAGCGGAAGTCTCGGAACACCGTACCCTCCAGAAGCAACTGCGGCTCAGTAATGATTTGTCACCGTAATCGTCACCGCAATTCCTGATCGGAGCCACGGTTGCGGATGGGTGAGTTCCACTATAGTTCGTTCAGCCGTGGCGAATTGCGAACCACACCCCAGTGGCTACGGCCGCCGACGCGGTGAACCACCAGAAGGCCGCCCTGAATTCAGAAGGGTTATCACTCCTTCGGACTTCATATCGGGGCGTAGAAATCGTCCCTGTAATGGCGGCCCAAGCCACCCCAGCCCAAACGAGTGCGACCACAATATATTCAAACTGCTCAACTGTCACCCCGTTGGGCACCTGACGTTCGAGATTGCAGTGACGCTGAAAGTAACAGCGATGTTGAAAGACGCGAGGGTCCTCAAGGTGCCAAGCGCTCCCGCCAAAGTGCCCGCCGTGCCAAACGACCCGCCAATACCGCCAGACGCGAAATTCCAGCGCGAGTTGTCGGACAACCCTCGTGACCAAATCCATTCAGCGGCAGGCGTCGCAATATGGATATTGTCGCTTCCGCCCATGAAATCGGCCAGGCTGTCTCTAACCCCACCCGTGACGTGGTAAGAAGTGCCCAAGCCAAACCCGACTGCGGTTGCATGGAAGTTTCCGGTCAGCCCGCTGGCCGTGCTGAACCTTCCAGCGGTCGCTCCGTAACCCAGCAGCAGATAGCCCGCTGACGATGCTCCCGTGAACGTCACTGGGCCTGAGTTCCTCAACTGCGCGGCAGTCAGGGAGCATGGCACGCCTTCGCCACCGCCAATTGCCTCTCCGAGTCCCCAATCTATTGGCTCCAGGATCGGTGGCTGCGATGGAGGAAATAGCCGGTCCGTTCCCCAAAATGTGCCAGGTAGGTAGCACCCTTGCCAGATTGAGCAGCGGTCTCCGGTGACAATCTCGCACGGAACGTCCTCGTTCGGACATGACTGCAACCCCAGCGGATCAGTGAGGTTCACCGGATCGTTGAGCACGTAAGCGTAGAGGTTGGGGCCGTCCCAATGGCCGATCGGGTCGGGCTGGTAGAACCGGCCGAGCTCGGGGTCGTAGGCGCGGGCCTTGTAATAATAGACGCCGATCTCGCCGAGCCAGATTTGGCCGGTGAAGCCGAACCGCCCGAGCAGAGTGCCGGCGCCCGACGGCCCCTGCGGCTGGCCGTATTCGTCGTAGCGGTTGAGGCCGAGCACGGTGCCGGAGCTGTTGGTCAGCGAGATGATGCTGCCGCGTTCGTCGGACGACAGGAACCGGCGGTCGGAGGTGCCGGTGCCTTCATACCAGACGATCGGCTCGTCATATGCCTGTCCTGAGCCTGTCGAAGGGCCCGGCCCGTGCACGTAGCGCCGCTGCAGCGCGTTCGCGCCATTATATTCGGCGATCCGGTCCAGCCCGTCGCCGGTGCGCCGGCGCGGCGAGTGCCGATGTGTCGAACAAGCCGCGAGTGAGGCGATCGCGAATCCTCCCGCCGGAGTGCAATTCGGCCGGCGAAGGCTAGCGCGGTTCGCCCGCGGCGGGAAGCGGCGGCTGCTTCCCCGCTTCCTCCGCGCCTCCGCGTCTCTGCGCGAAAATCAAAAAAAAGCTGTCCTACAGCGGCAGGTTTGTGATTGAAGCTGGTCGGTGGACCCGCGGCCCGAGTCTTGGATCATCCGTTCGCCGGCGAACAATCGCTGCCTTCGCGCGCGCTCGGGCACGCGTACGCGCGCGCATGGCCTTGCTGCGTTCGCTGCGTTTCGCGCGCCGCCGCAGGCGCGGCTTAAAGTCACGGAAATGGTCGTCTTCTACGGGACATTAGCGACTTTAGAGCGCTTTCCGGCAGCGCCGCGGCGCGGCTCAGGCGGAGACGGAAACCCGGGCGCCGGCGGCGGCGCGCTGGGCGAAGTCCTCGGCGAGCTTGGCGTGCCAGGCACGGGCGGTTTCGGTGATCGCCCGCTGGGCGGCGATGCGCTCCTCGATCGCCCGGCGACGGTAGTAAAGCTCGTTCGACTCCATGCTCGCGCCCTCCCCAGATCACGCGAACCATGACCCTCGAAACCCTAAGGGATGGTTAATATCCACAACTGTCCCGCCCCGGCACAGACTGTGTCTTCCTAGTTACGGAACGGGGCCGAATCAATCTATCGCTGAAACCTAACGATTCGCCGCTCGTTGGTGCTTCAAATGGTTGGGAAGGAATCCACCATGCTGAGTACAGTCGAGGGCCGTCGCGACCCGTTCAATCCGAACCTTCGCGGCTATCACGCGGTCTACCGCGAGAACGAAGTCAACCACTGCCCGGGCTGCGGGCGGACTCACTGGTATCTCGGCCGCCTGTCGGCCGAATGCGCCTTCTGCGGCACGGCGCTGCCGCTCCAGGAAGCGTCGAACCAGGGGCCGCCGCCGGCGGTGATCGGCTGGCGGAGCCGGACGAGCTACGCCGAGCTCAACGCGGCCTGAGCGAAGGCGCTAGGTCGGGCGCCTGCGGATGGTATATGGTGGCGTGATGACGAGGTTGCTCTCGCTGGTCGCAGCCAATTTTCTCGCGTTGACGGCGGCTCCCGCCGCGGCGGCGGGGGCGGGCAATTTCACCATCGTCAACATGTCGGGCGCCGACTGGCAGTCGCTGTCGATCCGCCGCTACGGGACTGAGGACTGGCGGCCGCTCGGGCCGATTCCCGCCCAGCGGGCGCGCAGCGTCGTCCAGTTCAGCGATGCCGACTGCGCGTTCGACATCCGCGCCGTCATCGCCGGCGAGGGTCCGGTCGTCTGGCAGGGCGTCAATCTATGCCAAGTGAACGCCGTGATCCTGAACCGGAACGCGCGCGGCGCAACCTGGGTCGATTACCAATAAAAAAGCGGCGTCGCGCCGGCGGCGCGTGGGGGCCGATCTTCACCGCGGCCGCTGCGGGACGCACCGAGTCGAGCAGCTTGGCGCCGGCGAGGAACACGACTCCGGTGCAAGCCAAGGCGAGCATCCAGCCGCCCCAGCCCGGATAGGCCTCGACATAGTGGCGGGCGCGTTCGACCGCTCCCAGGGCGATGGCGTAGATGATCAGCCACGCCTCGGTGCGGGTCTTGATGGTGAACAATCGTCCGAGGCGCCTCAGCATGGCCATTGGTTAAGCAATGCTCATGCCAGTGGCGGAGTTCCGCCATTCCCATCCTAACGCAAATGGTAAACTGTCAATTTACCTTACAACAGCTCGGCAAGGTCGATCGCTTCGAGCAAGGCGGCGCGCGCCGCCTCGACGTCGCCGACCAGCGCCGGTTCCTGCAGCTCGTCGCTTCGGATCTGGACCGGCCAGCGACGCTCGACGACGTCGGCGATGCGGTCGAGCTTGGCCCCATCGACGAGGAAACGGGGATCGACGGTGTCCGGATCGGCGACGACCCGCAGCCGAAGGCAGGCCGGTCCGCCTCCATTGGCCATCGACTGGCGAACGTCGACCACTTCGATCCGTCGGATCGGCCCGTTGCCTTGCCGGTGCCGCTCGAGCCAGTTCCACACACTCGCGGTCTCGCGGCACTCGCTCGGAACGACCAGGGTCATTTCGCCGCCGGGCGGGCTGACCAGCTGAGCGTTGAACAGATAGGAGGAGATGGCGTCGGCGAGCGGAACCTCGGCATCGGCGACCTCGACCAGCTCGAAGCCGGATACCCGCTGCCGGCATTCCTCGGCCAGCCGGTCGCGGTCGGCAAACGCTTTCTCGTGGGCGAACAGGACGTGGAGATTGGCGACGGCGACGACGTCATTGTGAAAGGCGCCGGCGGCGATCGCGTCCTCCGATTGCTGCACGAACAGCGTCCGCTCCGGATCCAGCCGGTGGAGGCGGGCGACGGCTTTCGAAGCCTCGACATGCTGGCGCGCGGGGTAAGGGCCGCCGGAGACGCCATAGACGAAGACTTCGACTCCGGCTTCGCCGTAGGCGGGGGCGAGGCGCATGTGGTTGGCGGCGCCTTCGTCGCCGAAGGCCGAGGGCACCGGCTCGTGCACGGCAAACGCGCTTCCGGCGAACGCCAGCCGCAGCTGCGTCAGGGTCGAAGGCCATTCGTGGCTGCGGTGCGCCATGGTCCGTAGGTTGGCGACCGTCACATGGCATCGGCCGTCGGCGGTATCGGGTGCCGGCGACACGGTCGCGGCATTGGCCGCCCACATCGCCGAGGCCGACATCGCATTGGCGGCGATCTGCGGCTCGGCGTGGCTGATACCGGTCCCTAGCCGCCACAGCCAGTCACGGTTCGGGCGGGGGTGGGGAACGAAGATGCCTTGCGCGAGGCCGAGCGCCAGGTTGGCGCGCATCTTGTCGAGCCCTTGCAGCGCGGCCGCGCGCGGCTGCGATATGTCGCCGGCATTGCGCTGGGAGGCGAGGTTGCCGAGGCTGAGCCCCGCGTAATTATGGCTCGGCCCGACGATCCCGTCGAAGTTGATCTCGGTCAGTGCCATCAGCGGCGCACCGTCAGCACCTCGTCGCCGACCTTGAGCTCGAGCAGCTCGGCCGTTGCGCGGTCGATCGCAAGGCCTTTGCGGTTCACCCGGCGCGCCGACGCGCAGCCGGCGCGGAAATCGCCGAGGCGCCCGGTGGCGACCAGCATCTTCTGCTTTCCGCCGTCGCCGATCTCGGCGATCGTCTCGTAGCAAGCCTCGCGGGCTGTCCGGATGTCGTCGGTGCGCGCAGTCACGGTCGGGCCGCCGTCGAAGATGTCGACATAGCGGTCGTATGCGAATCCTTCTTCCTCAAGCATCCGGAGCGCAGCCCGGCCGCTGGGGTGCGGCTGGCCGATCACCGCCGCTCCCGCTTCGGCGAGCAGCGACACGTAGATCGGAGTCCTCGGCATCAGGTCGGCGATGAACCTGGTGCCGTGGATGGCATTGAATTGATCGGCCTCGGGGAAGCTCATCCCGAAGAAGCGGCCGGCGAGCGAATCCCAGAACGGCGAGTTGCCGGCTTCGTCGAGCACTCCGCGAAGTTCGGCGAGCGTGCGATCGCCGAAACGGGGGCGGTGGTGGCGCATGAACAAATAACGCGACCGGGCGAGTAATGCGCCCCAGCCTCCGGCGCGGCACTGCGGGTGAAGGAATAAGCCACCGACCTCCGAGCAGCCTTCGAGGTCGGTGGTCAGGCTCAACATCCGGTTGCGGAAGGTCTTGCCGAGCTCGGGGCTCGTCTGGGTCATCGTGCTGATGTGGTAGCTGAAGAAGGGCTGGATGACGCCGACCTGACCGAAAATCTGACAGGTGCCGCGGATGGTCTTCGCCTTCGGGTCCTCGAGCACGAACATGTAGAGATCGGCCGCCTGCTCGTCCGCCTCGCGGGCGAAGCTGTCCTGGGATCGGGCGAGCTTTGCGACCAAGGTCGCACGGTCGGGCGGAAGGTTGGTGAAACCGCCGCCGGTCAGCTTCGACATTTCATAGATTGCGGCAAAATCTCCGGCGCCTGCCGGGCGAACGCGGAAGTTCATTCTACCCCCCCGGCGAGCCTCAGGATGGTGAGCGCCGAGAGCGCAGCGCGCTCCTTCAGGCTGTCGACGATCAGATATTCCTCCATGCTGTGGATCTTGCCGCCGCGAACGCCCATCGTGTCGACCACCGGCACTCCGCAGGCGGCGATATTGTTGCCGTCGCACACGCCGCCCGACGGCTTCCAGGCGACCGCCTGGCCAAGGTCGGCGGCGGCCCGTTGAACCAGCTTGAACAAGGCCTCAGCCTCGCCAGTCATCGGCTTGGGCGGCCGGCCAAAGCCGCCGTGGAGCTCGATCGCGACGTCATGCTCGGCGGAGACGACAGTGACAAGTTCGTCGATCAGCTGGCGCGCCTCGGCTTCAACCTCGGGTGTTCGAGGCCGAAGGTTGACGTCGAGGATGGCCAGGTCGGGGACGACATTGTTCGGCCCGCCGCCACCGATCCGCGCCGGGTTGACCGACAGCCCCTCCCGCCGGGCCTTAGCCAGGCGAAGCGCGAGGTCAGCGGCGGCGACGACGGCGTTGCGGCCCTCCTCGGGGTTGCGCCCGGCATGGGCCGAGCGGCCGCGAATGACGATCGAGAAATTGCCGCTGCCCGGGCGCGCGCCGGCCAGCGTGCCGTCGGGGAGGGCCGAGGGCTCGTAGGTTAGCGCGGCTTTCTTGCCCTGCGCCGCCGCCGCGAGCAGCGCGGCCGATCCGGGAGAGCCGACCTCCTCGTCGCTGTTGATCACCACTTCATAGCCGACGAGCGAGGCGGCGCTGCTCGCCTCGAGACCCTTCAGCGCCGCGAGCATGACCGCGATGCCGCCCTTCATGTCGGCAACGCCGGGGCCGTTCAAAATGCCGTCCTCGAGCCATCGCGTCTGCTGGAACGGGTGGTCGGCCGCGTAGACCGTATCCATGTGGCCGGTGAAAAGCAGCTGGACCGGTGCTTCGGGCCGCACCTTCAAATGCAGGTTGCGGCCGTGCTCGACGGCGACGCTTCTGCCGGAATCGTCGACTTGCTCGACCGGCGACGGCTGGAGCAGATCGAGCTCGCCCGGAAGCCTCGAGAATGAGTCGGCAAGCAGGCCCGCCATGCGCTCGAGCCCGGCAAGGTTGCGCGATCCGCTGTTGACCGCCGCCCAGGCCTCGACCTGATCGAGCATCGCCTCGGCCGAGGCGCGCTCGACGATCTGGCGCTCGCTGTCCGAAAGCCCTCCCATGGCGGCCCTCCTAGCGAGGGCTCCGCGCGAACGCCACACCGGCCCGGCCGCCACGCTCTGGACGTCCGGCTGTATTATGACTATAATACAGCCTTCAAGGAGTCGCGAGCATGTTCGAAAATCCTGTCGCCAGGAAAACCGCGATCGGCGCGGCAATTGGCGCGGTCATTGCCATTCCGCTGCCGTTCGTGGGACCGATCGTCGGCGCGCTGGTTGGCGGCGGCATCGGCTTTGTCGCGGCAAAGCGAGGCTGAGCCGCCGCTCAGAGATAGTCCGCGAATTCCCTCAGCAGCCGCTGGTAGAGCGCGCGCTTGAACGGGACGATCAGCTCGGGGAGCCGCCTGGGCTCGACCCATTGCCAGTCGCGGAACTCGGGATGAGCGTGAGCCGCGAGATCGATGTCGCTGTCCCTGCCGAGGAAGCGGGCGAGGAACCAATGCTGCTCCTGTCCTCGCCATTTGCCGCCCCACAGTCGCGGCCGCCATGCCTCGGGAAGGTCGTAGCGCAGCACTTCGGGGCATTCGGCGATGCGCTCGACGAGCCGCGGCGGGATTCCGGTTTCCTCCTCGAGCTCGCGAAGCGCCGCCGCCCATGGCTCGTCGCCTTCCTCGATCCCGCCCTGCGGCATCTGCCAGGCGTCGCCCGGATTATCGATCCGCGCGCCGACAAACACCCTGCCGGCGGGATTGAGCAGCATCACGCCGACTCCGCGGCGGTAGGGACGGTCAGCGTCGGACATCCGGATCCCTTAGCGTGTGCCGCAAGTCGGCGGGAGCATTTGAAGTGGCGAAAGGGCGGCAACAAGCCTAAATGGAGTTGCGCAACGCAACGCGCAGCCGTGTAAAGGACTCGTACGTGGCGACCGCCACCCATCTTCTCACCGAAAAAGAGGCGCACGCCCACCCTGAGCCCGAGGCGGTGGTGGTCCGCTTCGCCGGCGACAGCGGCGACGGCATGCAGCTGACCGGCGGCCAGTTCACTCTGTCGACGGCGCTGGCCGGCAACGACCTCGCGACCTTCCCCGACTTCCCGGCCGAAATCCGCGCGCCGCAGGGGACGACCTTCGGAGTTTCCGCTTTCCAGATCAATTTCGGCAGCTGCTCGATCGAGACCGCCGGCGACCAGCCCGACGTTCTGATCGCGATGAACCCGGCGGCGCTGAAGGTGAACGTCGACCAGCTTCGCGACGGCGGCCTGATCATCGCCGACGAAGGCGAGTTCACTCCGCGCAATCTCACCAAGGCCGGGTACGAGACGAACCCGCTCGAGGACGGCAGCCTCGCCAGATGGCAGCTCGTCCACTTCAACATCTCGCAGCTCACCCTCGACGCGGTGAAGCCGTTCGGCCTTGGCAACAAGGAAGCGCTGCGCTGCAAGAACATGTGGACTTTGGGCCTGGCGCTGTGGATGTTCGACCGCGACCGCGAGCCAATTGTCCAGTGGCTCAGGACCAAATTCGCCAAGGCACCCGAGCTCGCCGAGGCCAATATCGCCGCGCTCAATGCCGGCCACGCCTATGGCGAGACGGTCGAGATGGGAGCGCCGTTCAAGCAGCACCATATCGCACCCGCGCCGGCCGAGCCTGGTCTGTATCGAACCGTCACCGGCGCCGAGGCGCTGGCGCTCGGCCTCGTCGCCGGCAGTCAGCTCGCCGGGCTGCAGATGTTCTTCGGCTCCTACCCGATCACTCCGGCGAGCCCGCTGCTGCACCATCTCGCCCGGCTCAAGGAATATGGCATCGTCACCTTCCAGGCCGAGGACGAAATCGCCGCGATCTGCGCCGCCATCGGCGCGTCTTATGCCGGCCAGCTTGGAGTGACCTCCTCGTCGGGGCCGGGCATCGCCCTCAAGACCGAGGCGCTCGGCCTCGCGGTGATGACCGAGCTGCCGCTGGTCGTCGTCAATTCGCAAAGGGGCGGGCCTTCGACCGGCCTTCCGACCAAAACCGAACAGTCGGACCTCTACCAGGCGATTTACGGCCGCAATGCCGATTCGCCGCTGCCGGTGATCGCCGCCCGCTCGCCGGCCGACGCGTTCGATTGCGCGATCGAGGCGTGCCGCATCGCCACCCGTTACATGACTCCGGTGATGCTCCTGACCGATGGTTACATCGCCAATGCCGCCGAGCCGTGGAAGGTGCCGGACATGAGCGGCTACGAGCCTTTCCCGGTCCAGTTCGACGACACTCCGCCGGCGGAAGGCGAGGGCGTGATGCCCTACGCCCGCAATGGCGATCTCGCGCGGCCGTGGATCCGGCCGGGAACTCCTGGCCTCGAGCACCGCATCGGCGGCATCGAGAAACAGCCCGGCACCGGCAACATCGACTACAGCCCGCAGGCCCATGCCGAGATGACCCGCATCCGTGCCGCCAAGGTCGCGAAGGTCGCGGAGAGCATCCCCGACCAGGATGTGTGTCTCGGTGAGCCTTCCGGCGAACTCGCCGTGGTCGGCTGGGGCTCGACCTTCGGCCCGATCCACCAGGCGGTACGCCGCTGCCGCAACCGCGGGCTCGATGTCAGCCACATCCATGTCCGCCACATCTGGCCGTTGCCGGGCAACCTCGGGGAGCTGCTGCGCGGCTATCGCAGGGTGATCGTTCCCGAGATGAACAGCGGACAGTTCAAGACTGTGCTTCGCGACCAATATCTGGTCGACGCGCGGCCGCTGACCAAGGTTTCCGGCCATCCGTTCCGCATCGCCGAAATCGAGGCCGCAATCGAGGAGGCGCTGGCATGAAGCCGCTCAACGTCTGGCCGATGCTGATGATGCTGCTCGTCATCCTGTTCCTCATCTACTGGCTTCGGGGATAGCCGAATGAACGAGATGACGACCGTGACCACCGCCAAGGACTGGGCGTCCGACCAGGAGGTTCGCTGGTGCCCGGGCTGCGGTGACTATGCCGTGCTGAAGGCCGTTCAACGCACCATGCCCGACCTCGGAGTGGCGCGTGAAAAGACGGTGTTCGTCAGCGGCATCGGCTGTTCGAGCCGCTTCCCTTATTACATGGCAAGCTACGGCTTCCACACCATCCACGGCCGCGCGCCCGCCTTCGCGACCGGAATCAAGCTCGCCAATCCCGAGCTCGACGTGTGGATCATCACCGGCGACGGCGATGCGCTGTCGATCGGCGGCAATCACACGATGCACGTGCTGCGGCGCAACCTCGACTGCCAGATCCTGCTGTTCAACAACGAGATCTACGGCCTGACCAAGGGCCAATATTCGCCGACCAGCCGGGTCGGCACGCGCAGCCCCTCGACCCCGTTCGGCTCGGTCGACCGGCCGGTGACGCCCTGCATGTTCGCGCTCGGCTCCGGCGCGCGGTTCGTCGCCCGCGGAATCGACGTGCACAAGAACCTCCCCGACGTGCTCAAAGCCGCCCACGCGCACAAGGGCGCGAGCTTCGTCGAGATCTATCAGAATTGCATCGTCTATAACGACGAGGTGTTCGCTTCCTTCACCGACCGGGGCGTCGCGGCCGACAAGCAGCTGTGGCTGAAGGCGGGCGAGAAGATGCTGTTCGCGGGCGGCGCCAAGGGACTTGCGCTCGACACCGAGAAGCTGATGCTCAAGATCGTCGAGGGCGACGATCCTGCCGTGCTGGTCCATGATCCGCAGAACAAGGGCATTGCGGCGATGCTGATCGAAATGCCGCCGGAATTCCCGATGGCGCTTGGTGTCATTTACGAAGACCCGCGGCCGACCTTCGAAACCGCGGTGATCGAGCAGAATCGTTCAGCGGCGGAAGGCAAGGCACCCGACCTCCAGGCTTTGGTTTCCAAGGGCCAGAGCTGGCAGGTCACCAAGGAACCTCGCGAGCTCTAGCCGCCCGCCTCAATGGACAATTTGACGCACAGCCTCGCCGGCGCGCTGCTCGGCCAGCTCGGGCTCAAGCGGCTGACCGGCCGGGCGATGGGCACTTTGATCATCGCCGCCAACCTGCCGGACATCGACGCGCTTTACCGCTTCGCAGGTCCAGCGATCGGCTTCCGGCGCGGGATCACCCACGGTCCCGTCGCCATGCTCGTCCTGCCGGTCGCGCTCACTGGTCTGGTCCTGGCTTTCGACCGTCTCTGGCCGAAACGCGATGGTGTGCCTGTGCGGCCTTGGATGATCCTTCTGCTCGCCTTCATCGGCATGCTCAGCCATCCCGCGCTCGACTGGCTGAACAGCTACGGGATCCGCTTCCTCGAGCCCTTCTCGAGCCGCTGGTTCTACGGCGACACCTTGTTCATCATCGACGTCTGGCTGTGGTTTGCATTGCTCGCCGCAGTTCATCGATCGCAAATCCTCGAGCGTCGCGGGCGCAGCGACTGGCGCCGGCCCGCAGTGTTCGGCCTTGCGGCGATCATCGCCTACGTCGCGGCCAATTTCGCTTTGACCACCGTTGCCGAACGCAGGACAGAGCAGCGGCTTATCGCCGAACACAGCGTGCAGCCAACATTGGTCGTCGCCAATCCTATGCCGCTCATGCCGTGGCGCAGGGAAATGTTGTGGCGCGACGACTTCAACCACGGCCGCGGCACATTCACGCTTGGCGAGGGCGTCCGCCTCGATCGAAACTTAACCCTCAACCGGCTCGATCATCCCGCGCTCGCCCGCGCGGCGGCGGAGGACGAGAACGTCCGCGCCTTCCTGTTCTGGTCGCGAATGCCGGTGGTCGTGGAGCGGGACGGCCGCGCTTTCCTCGGCGACCAGCGCTTCCTCGGTCGCGCCGGCTCGAGCTTCCTGGTTCCGCTCGACAGCGCGCCGCGTTCGCAATAACCCCTCACCAATGAGTACGAGGGGCGAGCATCTGGTGCGCGCCGACCGCGCGTTCGCCACTGGCGGCGGGTGGATTTCCCGTCTCGCCGCGCCCGCCTTCGGCCGCGTTGTCGATGAAATCGACGCGCGGCTGCTGATCGGCGGCATCGATGCCACCTTGCCGGACGGCAGCCGCCGGCGCATCGGTTTTCGCGCCCCAGGCCCGGCGGTTCGAGTCGAACTGAATAGCTGGATGGCCCTCGTGCGGCTCGCGACCTCGGGATCCGTCGGCTGGTATAAGGCGTGGTCTATGGGCGAATGGTCGAGCCCGGATCCGGTCGCCTTGTTCGAACTGTTCAGCGCCAACGCCGTGTCGCTGGGTTCGGTTGGCCGAGCCAAGGGCCCGGCCCGCTGGATCAACAGGCTCGCGCATCGCCTGCGCGACAATGCCCCGAGGAAGGCGAGGGCCAACATTGCCGCCCATTACGACCTCGGCAACGATTTCTACGCGGCCTGGCTCGATTCGACGATGACCTATTCGTCGGCGCGTTTTGCCGGTCCCGGAGAGCAGCTCGAGGCAGGGCAGCTGCGCAAGATCAACATGCTCCTCGACCGGCTCGAGCTGAAGCCCGGACAAAGACTGCTCGAAATCGGCTGCGGTTGGGGCAGCCTGTCGATCGAGGCGGCGAAGCGAGGCGTCGAAGTGGTCGGATTGACCTTATCTGCGCACCAGAAACTTTGGGCCGACGCAAAGGTTGCCCAAGCCAATATGGCCGGCCGGATCGAAATCCGGCTACAGGATTACCGGGACATTTGCGGTCAGTTCGACGCCGTTGCCTCGGTCGAGATGGTGGAAGCGGTCGGCCGGCGCTGGTGGGGCGCCTATCTGGAGTCGATTGCCCGCAATCTCCGGCCCCGCGGCCGCGCGGCGCTGCAGTTCATCAGCATCCGGCACGAGCTATTCGCGCATTATGCGGCCAATGCGGACTTCATCCAGACCTACATCTTCCCGGGCGGGATGCTGCTCGACGAGCCTCGCTTCGAAGCGCTGGCGAGGGAGCGGGACCTCTCGTGGCAGGATCGCGACGGCTTCGCCCTCGACTATGCCGAGACGCTGAGGCGCTGGCGGCGACGTTACGACCATGCGGCGGGACGCGGCGATCTTCCCGGATTCGGCGAGCCTTTCCATCGTCTGTGGCGCTATTATTTGATGTATTGCGAGGGAGGCTTCCGCGGCGGCGCCGTCGACGTTGCTCAGGTCACGATGGTCAAGGGCGGGTAAACGCTGGCGGCTAGCCACAATTGTAGAAAAGAAGAGGGCGGCGCCGGCTCGAAGCCGCCGCCGCCCTCCACCTGGCAGTTCAGAACTTACTGATAGTCGGCGGTCAGGTCGAACTGCGCCGCATAGAGGCCGTTCGGCTGGTTCGCACCGATGCCGAAGTCGCCTCCGACGTGCACAACGAAATTGCCCGCCACGCCGATCGTGCGCATCGTAGCGCCGCTGGCGTCGAGGTTGAGAACGGCAGTAATCGAGTTTCCGCCGTTGGTCAGGACGCCGCCGGCCGGCTGGTTGAGCGTCAGCTGGACCAACTGACCCGCCTCACCATAACCTTCGAAACGAGCGCGTCCGAACGGGCCGGGCAGTGCAACGACGCCACCGCTGGTCGAACGGACACCGGTGTTGGCGTTCACCGACACCGAGCCCGGGTCGTTGACATCAGGCGCGACCGTGCCGAAGTCGAGGTCGGCAGTCTTTGTCAGCGTCAGCGATTGAAGAATGGTGCCGCGGGCTTCACCGGCAGCAGTCGCCGATTGGGCCAATGCCGGCGAGGCCGTGGCGACGGAAGCGGCAAGCGCCGCAAGGCATAGAGTAAGACGCATCTTGGTTCCCCACTTAATCGAAGAGGAGCCCCAGATGCGCTTCACCGCCTCAATATGCGTTGAAAGCATTTGGTTCGCGCAATTTTAACCCTGATCGTAAGTAATCGCGCCCGTCGGGGGCGGTAGCGCTCTACGTTTCGACCCGAGCGACCTCGCCGGTCGGGGCGTCCGAAAGCAGCCGCTGGACAATGAAATTGGCGACGGTCTCGGGCGGCTTCACCGTTTCCGGTTCCTCTCCGGGGAAGGCGAGCGCCCGCATGCGCGTGCGGGTCGCGCCCGGATCGACGATGTGGACCCGGAGCTTTCCGAATCGGCGAGTTTCCTGGGCATAGGCGCCGAGCAGAGTCTCGAGCGCCGCCTTTGACGCACCATAAGCGCCCCAGAACGCTCGCGGCTCGCGCCCGACGGAGGAGGTGAGGCCGACAATTTCGGCCCGGTCCGCCCTGCGAAGCAGCGGATCGAAGGCGGCGATCAGCGCCTGGTTGGCAGCGACGTTGAGGGTCAGCAGTCGGGCGAATTCCTTGGAATCGATATGCTCGATTGGGGACAGCGAGCCGAGCATCGCGGCATTGAGCACCAGGATATCGAGCGTTTGCCAGCGATCGGCAACCGCGGCGGCTAGCTTGCCGATGGCGTCCGGCTGGGTGAGGTCGAGAGGAGCGATCGTCGCGCTTCCGCCGGCATCGTGGATTCGGTCCTCGACCTCCTCGAGCGCGCTGTCCGTGCGGGCAGTGAGGATGACATGAGCGCCGGCGGCAGCAAGCGCCTCGGCGGTCGCGGCGCCGATGCCGCGGCTGGCGCCGGTGACGAGCGCCAGCTTGCCGGCGAGGGATTCCGAATCGGTCATGGCCGCCGCCTTTAGCGGCTGGCGACGAGGGAAAGCGAGCCGCCCTTGTCCTTGTCGGAAACGTCCGTGAGGCTGGTCGGATAATCGCCGGAGAAGCAGGCGTCGCAGCGCTGCGGGCTCGCGGGGTCGCGCTCGTCGCCGAGCGCCCGATATAGCCCCTCGATGGAAATGAACGCCAAGCTATCGGCGTTGATATAGTCGCGCATTTGCTCGACGCTCATCTGTGCGGCGAGGAGCTTGGCGCGCTCGGGCGTGTCGACTCCATAAAAGCAGCTGTGCCGGGTCGGTGGCGAAGCGATGCGCATGTGTACCTCGCGCGCACCGGCGTCGCGCATCATCTGGACGATTTTCACCGACGTCGTGCCACGGACAATGGAATCGTCGATCAGGACGATTCGCTTGCCGTCGACCAGCGCCGAATTGGCGTTGTGCTTCAGTTTGACGCCGAGGTGCCGGACCTCCTGGCTCGGCTGGATGAAGGTTCGGCCGACATAGTGGGACCGGATGATCCCCAGCTCGAAGGGAATGCCGCTCGCCTGGCTGAAACCGATCGCGGCGGGCACCCCGCTGTCGGGCACCGGTACGACATAATCCGCCTCGACCGGGGCCTCGCGGGCGAGTTCGCCGCCGATATTCTTGCGCACCTCGTAGACCGACTTGCCCTCGGCGACCGAGTCGGGCCGCGAGAAGTAGATGTGCTCGAAGATGCAGGGCCGAGGCTCGGCTTTCGGGAAAGGCCGGAAGGAGCGCAGCCCCGAGCCGTTGACCAGCACAAGTTCGCCCGGCTCGATGTCGCGGATGAAGGTCGCGCCAATCACGTCGAGCGCCACGGTCTCGGAAGCGAAGACGATGGCTTCGCCGAGCTTGCCCATCACCAGGGGCCGGATCCCCAGGGGATCGCGGCAGGCGATCAGGCCGTGCTCGGTCAGCACCAGAAGCGAATAGGCCCCCTCGACCTGGCCAAGGGCGTCGGTCAGCCGATCGAGCAGGTTTTCATATTGCGACGTCGCGACCAAGTGGATGATGACTTCGGTGTCGCTGGTCGACTGGAAGATCGAGCCGCGGCGGTTGAGCGTCCGCCTCAGCTTCATCGCGTTCGACAGATTGCCGTTGTGGGCGACCGCGAAGCCGCCGTCGCTGAGATCGGCGAACAAGGGCTGGATGTTGCGCAGCGCGGTCTCGCCGGTGGTCGAATAGCGGACATGTCCGATTGCCGCTCGGCCGGCAAGGCGGCGGATGACGTCGTCGCGGTCGAAGTTGCCGGCGACGTGGCCCATTGCCCGGTGCGAATGGAACTGCATGCCATCGAGGCTGGTGATCCCGGCGGCCTCCTGGCCGCGATGCTGAAGCGCATGCAGTCCGAGCGCGACGAAGCTCGCGGCATTGTCGGCGCCCCACAGGCCGAAAATCCCGCACTCCTCGCGCAGCTTGTCGTCGTCGAACGGATCGGTCGTCAGCATTGTCGGTGCCCACCCCTTGCGGCGAACGCTCCATATAGGGAGCGGACGGCCTTTTGTCGCCTCCCCGCTGAACCTTCCTTGAAGCCGGGCGACGACTTGACCTTTACGGAAGCGTAAAGCATCCCATCGCGATGGACTCCGCCCGCGGCCGCTATTCGATCGGCGACATGTGCGATGCCTTCGGCGTTACGGCCCGGGCCCTTCGCTTCTACGAGGACGAGAGGCTGATCGCGCCGGAGCGGCGCGGCACTGCGCGCCTCTATTCCGACCGCGACCGGGCGCGGCTGACCTGGATCTTGCGGGGGAAGCGGGTCGGCTTTTCGCTCGGCGAGATCCGGGAACTGCTCGACCTCTATGACATCGGCGACCAGCAGGAAACGCAGCGGCGAGTCACTCTCGAACGCTGCCGCGAGCGGGTCGCCGCGCTTCGCCGGCAGAAGGACGACATCGATGCAACGATTGCCGAGCTCGAGGACTTCATCGAAATCCTCGACGCGACACTGAATCAAGGGAGCCCCGACTGATGCCGACCTACTCCGCGCCCGTTCGCGAGACACGGTACGTCCTCGACCACGTCGTCGGGCTGCACAATCACTCCAACCTCCCGGGCTTTGCCAACGCCACGCCCGACATCGTCGAGGCGATCCTCGAGGAGGGTGGAAGGTTCGCTGCCGAGGTGCTGGCGCCGCTCAACCGGGTCGGCGACGAAGAGGGGTGCAGGCGCCACGACGATGGCTCGGTCACGACTCCGCCGGGCTTCAAGGAGGCATACCGGCAATTCTGCGAAGCCGGCTGGACGACGCTTTCGGCGCCCGAGGAATATGGCGGCCAGGGGCTGCCGCAGGTCCTGTCGACCGCGATCAGCGAATATATACTCTCCGCCAACCAGTCGTTCGAAATGTACCACGGCCTCACGGCCGGAGCGATCGCGGCGCTCGTCATCAAGGGCAGTGACGAGCAGAAGCGGACCTATCTGCCCAACATGGTGGCCGGCCGCTGGACCGGGACGATGAACCTGACGGAGCCGCACTGCGGCACCGATCTCGGCCTGCTCAAGACCCGAGCCGAGCCGAATGGCGACGGCGGCTATGCAATCACCGGCACCAAGATCTTCATCTCCTCGGGCGAGCATGACCTATCGGAGAACATCATCCACATGGTGCTCGCCAAGATTGCCGGCGCGCCCGACAATGTGAAGGGAATCTCGCTGTTCGTCGTGCCCAAATTCCTCGTCAACGAGGATGGCAGCATCGGCGAGCGCAACGCGGTCACCTGTGGCGCGATCGAAAAGAAAATGGGCATCCACGGCAACTCGACCTGCGTGCTCAACTACGACGGCGCCAGGGGCTGGCTGGTCGGCGAGCCCGAGAAGGGCCTGGCGGCAATGTTCATCATGATGAACGCGGCCCGCCTCGGGGTCGGATTGCAGGGTCTCGCCCAGGGCGAGGTCGCCTACCAGAATGCCGTCGCCTACGCCCGCGACCGCCGCCAGGGGCGGGCGCTCAAGGCCGAGGACAGGGAGGACAGCGCCAAGGCCGACCCCCTGTTCGTCCACCCTGACATTCGGCGGATGCTGATGGAGGCGCGCGCCTTCAACCAGGCGGCTCGGGCGCTCGTGCTGTGGGGTGCGCTTCAAGTCGACCTGTCGCGCCGAGCCCAGAGCGAGGAGGAAAGGCAGAGGGCGGACGATTTGGTCTCGCTGCTAACGCCGGTGATCAAGGGCTATCTGACCGACAAGGGCTTCGAGGCGGCAGTGCTCGCCCAGCAGGTGTTTGGCGGCCACGGCTACATCCGCGAGCACGGTATGGAGCAGTTCGTCCGCGATGCCCGCATCGCCCAGATCTACGAAGGCACCAACGGCATTCAGGCGATGGACCTGGTCGGCCGCAAGCTCGGCAAGGACGGCGGCCGCGCAGTTCGCGCTTTCTTCGAACTGGTTGCGGGCGAGATCGCCGACGCGAGGGCTGCCGGCGATCCGGCGGGAGTGGCGGCGGCGCTCGAGCCGGCACTGGGCGAGCTCCAGCGCTCGACCATGTGGCTGGCCCAGCATGGCATGGCCGATCCGAATAACGCCGGGGCCGGGGCTTATGCCTACATGCATCTGATGGGCGTGGTTGCCCTTGGCTGGATGTGGCTGAGGATGGCAGCCGTTTCAGCGAGGCTGATTGCCGATCCCAATCAGGATCGTGCCTTTCACGAGGCGAAACTGGTGACGGCCCGTTTCTATGCCGAGCGCGAGCTGCCCATCGCCGCCACCCTTCGGAGCAGGATCGAAGCGGGCGCCGAAACGCTGATGAAGCTTCCCGAAGAGGTGTTCTAGCTCGCCTCTCGCTGGTCGATATACCAGGGGCGGAGCATGGTGACCTCATTCTGGCGCTGCTTCTTCGGTGCCAGGCGAGCGAGGTCGAAGGTTTCGGCGAACTGCACCCCGAAGCGGCCGGACTGGGCCCAGCGAACCGCGCCCATGACCGGTCCCGCGCCGACAATGTCGATGGTCACCGGCTGGCCAGGCGCGACGGGTTCGCGGCACTCGACGAGAGCGCCCATGGCGGAAATATTTCGCAGCTTCACTTCGACCGCCTTCCCGTCGATGCCCGCAATGGCGCGGCGCATCAGCCGATGCCGTGGCTCGCGAATGCATTGGAATCCGTCGGCCTCGACCGTCACCCGGTTGGCGAGCTCGCGGGCAGTATCCGCTGCCGCCGGCCGCCCGAAGATGTAGCCTTGCACCTGGCTGCAGCCGAGCTCGCGGATCAGATGAAGGTCGTCGTGGGTTTCGACACCTTCTGCGCAGGTGTCCATGCTCAGGCTTTCCGCGAGGGTGACGATGGCGCGGATTATGGCGCTGTTGCGGTTCGCCTTCGAGGCGGCGCCGCGAACGAAGCTCTGGTCAATCTTGATCTTGTCGAACGGCGCCTTCTTCAAATAGCCGAGCGAGCTGTAACCCGTGCCGAAATCGTCCAGGGCAAGGCGCACCCCGATTTTCTTGAGCCTCGCGAAGGTGTGGTCGGTCGCGTCGCCATCGGCGAGAAACACGCCCTCGGTGATCTCCAGCTCCAGCCGTTCGGCTCGGACGCCGTGTCGGCGCAGCAGCGCTTCGACGAGGCTGACGATTTGCGGGTCATTGAACTGGATCGGCGATAGATTGACGGCAATGCGCACATGGTCCGGCCAGCGAGTCGCCTCGGCCAGCGCCGTCTCCAGCACCCACGTCCCGATCGGACCGATCATCCCGCACTCCTCCGCGAGCGGGATGAACTTGTCCGGAGAGATCGGGCCGCGAACGGGGTGAGTCCAGCGGACCAGCGCCTCGAACCCGCAGATTTCCTCGCCCGCGGCACGGACGATCGGCTGGTAAACGACCGACAGCTCGCCCTTCTCTATGGCTTGCCGCAGGTCGTTTTCCAGCATCTGCCGGTCGGTCGCCTCACTATGCATCGACGGGTCGAAGAAACAGTGCTTGCCGCGGCCGGCGGCCTTTGCCGCATACAGTGCCAGGTCGGCGTTGCGGATGAGGCTGTCCGCGCAGGCCCGACCCGGGTCGCCAATGGCGATTCCAACTGACGCGCCAATCGTCACCCGATGCCCCTCGATCGAATAGGGACGGGAGACATGCTCGATCAGCGTCCTCGACAATGATTCGAGAAGGCCAATGTCGACCGTTCCCGGAAGCACCGCTTTGAACTCGTCGCCGCCGAGGCGGCCGACCTGCCCGTGTTCGCCCATCACCGATTTCAGACGCTCGGCGACCTGGCGAAGAAGGGCGTCGCCAATCGGGTGGCCGAGCGTGTCGTTGACGTTCTTGAAGCGGTCGAGGTCGATCAGGAACAATGCGCAGCCCTTCCGCCGGCTGGCGGCATTGCGCATGGCCTCCTCGAGCGTTTGCCGCATCATCGCCCGGTTCGGCAGCCCCGTGAGCGAATCGAAGCGCGCAAGCCGGGAGATTTCCTGCTCCGACCGCCGTTGCTCCGTCAGGTCCGTGCCGATTCCACGGAAACCGAGGAAACGCCCGCGCTCATCGAAGATGGGGTTGCCTGACAATGACCAGTGAATGTCCTTGTCTACCGCGGCGCGGACGACGACGTCCGAAAAGGGGAAGCGCGCCGAGAGGTGGAAGCCCAGCGTCTTGCGCTCCTCGCCCATTGAGCTCGAATCGACCGATAGAAGGTCGTTGAACTGGCGGCCGAGAAGCGCGTGCGGCTCGCACTCGAAGTCGTCGGCAAGCTGCTGCGACACGTAGGACAGGGTGCCCTCTGCGTTGGTTTCCCAGAACCAGCCGCGCCCGCTATGCTCGAATTCGTCGACGAAGCGGACGGCCTTGCGGGCTTCGGCATCGAGGGCGAGCCGCGTGCGGCCGGCGGCGATGATCGTCCGTGCGTTGGCGATGCTGTAGACGACGAGCAAAGCACAGAGCAGCAGAGTGCCGGTCGCTACCGCCGGTGATTGGGTGAACAGGACGGCGCCGATTACCGCGAGGACTGTCGTCAGGATCGCGATCGCCGGCGAGTTGACCGCGATGACCGCGGTGACGGTGATCCCAGCGCCCAACGCCAGCGGTACGGTCATTTCGTGGCCGGCGTGCGGCTGCTGGATAACTCCAGCCCCGAACCAGCCCCAGCACAGTGCGGTCAGCAGCACATAGCCGAACAGGAAACGGCTGATCCCATGAGGGGCGAGCGCAAGTCGCTCGCGATTATGGAGAACGAACGCAGCGAGCGCGTCGAGTGAGAGCATCAGCAGCAGCGGCACGACTGGATTCGTCAGGCTTGGCCGCAACGCGTCAGCCGGGTGCAGGAAGAGCGTGAACAGGCCAACGAGCAGGTGGGTTGCGCCGAGCAGCAGGGGTGCGTGGTTGAATCCGGCAACTCGCAACAGCGCCAGCGACTCCTCCTCGGAAGAGTCGGGCGTTCGAATGTCGAACCACAGAGCCTCCTGGATTGAGGCTTTGTCCCGGTTGCCCGAGTCTGATCCGATAGCCTTTACGAAACGCGACCTGCGCATTGGGTTCCACCGCCAGCGGCCGTTCGGCATTCGCACCCGAACAGCCTGTTCGCGCGAGTCTTTACTCAGCGGTAGTTAACGCCAGGGCGAAGGAACTCGGTTAGCGAAGCGTTAGCTAGGCCTGTTCCGGCAGGAAGTCGGGCACCGAAAGATAGCGCTCGCCGGTGTCATAATTGAACCCGAGGACTCGCGCATTTTCGCCGAGTTCCGGCAGCTTCTGCCGAATCGCCGCCAACGTTGCCCCTGACGAAACGCCAACCAGCATGCCCTCTTCGCGGGCAGCGCGCCGTGCCATCTCCTTGGCATCCTCGGGATCGACCTGGATGATTCCGTCGAGCCGCTCGACATCCATGATCGCGGGGACGAAACCGGCGCCGATTCCCTGGATCGGGTGGGGCCCGGGGTCGCCCCCGGACAGCACCGGCGACAGCGTCGGTTCGACCGCGAACACCTTGAGATCAGGCCATTCGCTCTTCAGCACCTCGGCGCAGGCGGTGATATGGCCGCCGGTACCGACGCCGGTGATGAGTGCGTCGAGTGGTTGGTCGCGGAAATCCTCGAGGACCTCCCGTGCCGTGGTGCGTCGGTGAACCTCGAGGTTGGCGGGGTTCTCGAACTGCTGCGGCATCCATGCCCCATCGGTTTCCGCAATGATTTCCTTGGCTCGCTCGATTGCCCCCTTCATGCCCTTCTCCCGCGGGGTGAGGTCGAAGGTTGCGCCATAGGCCAGCATCAGCCGCCGGCGCTCGAGGCTCATGCTCTCCGGCATGACCAGGATCAGCTTGTAGCCCTTGACCGCGGCGACCATCGCCAGGCCGATGCCGGTATTTCCGGACGTCGGCTCGACGATCACTCCACCGGGTTTGAGGGCGCCCGAGGCTTCGGCGTCCTCGACCATCGCCAGCGCAATCCGGTCCTTGATCGACGCGCCCGGGTTCGCGCGTTCCTGCTTGATCCAGACCTCCGCCTGATTGCCGAACAGGCGGTTGAGCCGGACGTGCGGCGTGTTGCCGATGGTTTCGAGGATGTTGGCTGCCTTCATGGCGTCATGCGCTCCTTGGATTGAGTTCCGTCTATAGGAAGCCGGTCGGCCCACTTGAAGGGCATCACACTCCTCCGGTCGTCACGGCCGCCCGTTCCGGCGGCGGTTCGGGAAGGTCGAAAGTGCGGGCCCGGCGCAGCTCGGGGAACCAGCGGGCCCAAAGAAGGGTGACGAAGATCGCTCCGATTCCGCCGGCGACGGTCGCCGTTACCGGGCCGATCAGCGCCGCGCTGAATCCGCTGCGCATTTCGCCAAGTTCATTCGACGCGGAGATCGCCAGCGTCGAGGCAGCGCTCACTCGGCCGCGCATGGAATCGGGCGTGTGCAGCTGGATTAGCGACTGGCGGATATAGACCGAGAACATGTCCGCGGCCCCCAGCACGGCCAGCATTGCCAGAGACAGGAAATACCAGGTGGACAGGCCGAAAATCGCGGTGGCGGCACCGAACACGACGACCGCCGAGAGCATCTTCACGCCGACGTTGGTTCGGATCGGCCTAAAGGAGAAATAGATTGCGGTGAGCGTCGCCCCGAGCGCCGGGGCCGCCCGCAGTGGCCCGAGGCCCTGTGCCCCGACCTCGAGAATGTCGCGGGCGTAAATGGGGAGCATGGCCGTGACTCCCCCGAGCAGCACCGCGAAAAGGTCGAGGGTGATGGCACCGAGCACCAGCCGGTTGCGTCCGACATATTGCAGTCCCTCGATCATCCGGCGGATCGGCTTGCCGGGCTCGATCGTGCTTCGCTTCACCGGGCCGATCAGCAACAGGCAGGCGACGGCAAAGCCGAACAGGCCGGCACTCACCCCATAGGAAAGATGCGGCGTGATATCGTAGAGGACGCCGCCGAGCGCTGGCCCGGCAATCGCTCCCGACTGCCATGCGGTCGAGCTTAGCGCGATGGCCCGTGGCAGCAGCTCGCGCGGTACCAGGTTCGGCGCCAGCGCCCCGAGGGCGGGACCGGCAAAGGCGCGGGCGACACCAAGAAGCGCGGCGATCGAGAATAGGATGGGCAGGCTGATCGCACCGCTCCAGGTCGCCCAAAAGAGGATGAGCGCGCAGAGCATCTCGAGCATCACCACCGCCTTGGCGACGTGGCGGCGGTCGAGACGGTCGGCGACCCAGCCGCTGACGGGAGTCAGCAGGAACAACGGCACGAACTGGACCAGGCCGATCAGGCCGAGCTGGAAAGCGGCGTCACCGATGCTCATCGTCTGACGGGCGATGTCGTAGACCTGCCAGCCGATGACGATGACCATCGCCATCTGGGCGACCGTCGTCGCCAGCCGCGCCAGCCAATAGGCGCGGAACGCCGGAATTCGCAGCGGCTCGGGGACCATGCTCACTTGGGCCCCCTAGCCAAATTCCTAGCGCCCGCTAACCCTAGCCCGATGGCGAAAGTGAAATCCCGCTACGTCTGCCAGGCCTGCGGCTCGGTCAGCCCCCGCTGGCAGGGGCAATGCCCCGATTGCGCGGAGTGGAACACGCTCGTCCAGGAAGGCGCCGAAGTCTCGAGCATCTTCGCCGCCAAACACAATCTTCAGGGCGGCGGCCGGGTCATCTCCCTGGTCGGGCTCGATGCCCCCGCGGCGCTGCCCGAGCGTCTGCCCTCCGGACTTGCCGAGTTCGACCGCGCGATCGGCGGCGGCATCGTCCGCGGCTCGGCGATGCTGGTCGGCGGCGATCCCGGGATCGGCAAGTCGACCCTGCTGCTGCAGGTCGGAGCCCGCTTGGCCTCTTCCAGCCGCGCCGTCGTTTATGTGTCGGGCGAAGAATCGGCGGAGCAGGTCCGGCTCCGCGCCGTCCGCCTCGGCCTCGGCGGCTCGCCGGTGCGCCTGGCGGCGGCGACCTCCGTGCGCGACGTTCTGACCACGCTCGGTGACGGCGAGCCGCCGGCCCTGCTGGTCATCGATTCCATCCAGACCATGCATTCCGACCTGATCGAGGGCGCGCCCGGCACCGTCAGCCAGGTGCGCGCCTCCGCCCAGGAGCTGGTCCGCTTCGCCAAGGAGCGCGGCACGGCCCTGGCGCTGGTCGGCCACGTCACCAAGGACGGCAGCATCGCCGGCCCGCGCGTGCTCGAGCATATGGTCGACACGGTGCTGAGCTTCGAGGGCGAGCGCAGCCACCAATACCGTATCCTCCGGGCGCTGAAGAACCGCTTCGGCGGCACCGACGAGATCGGCGTCTTCGCCATGGAAGGGCAGGGGCTTGCCGAAGTCCCCAACCCCTCGGCCCTGTTCCTCACCCGGCGCGGCGAGCCGGTCAGCGGCACCAGCGTCTTCCCCGCGCTCGAAGGCTCGCGACCGGTATTGGTAGAAATCCAGGCGCTGACCGTGCGGCTGGCGAGCGGCGCCACTCCGCGCCGCGCCGCGGTCGGCTGGGACAGCGGCCGCCTGGCCATGCTTCTCGCCGTGCTCGAGGCGCGCTGCGGGATGAGCTTCGCCGCCGCCGAAGTCTATCTCAACGTCGCCGGCGGCTACCGCCTCACCGATCCCGGGGCCGACCTCGCCGTTGCTGCTGCCCTGGTCTCGGCCCTGTCGGAGCGGCCGGTGCCCGGGGGTACTGTGGTGCTTGGCGAGGTTGCTCTGTCCGGCGAAGTGCGGCCGGTCGCCCATGCCGCCCTTCGCCTCAAGGAAGCGGCCAAGCTCGGCTTCGAGCGCGCCTGGGTACCGAAGGACGTGACCGCCAGCGGCGGCATTGCCACGGCCGAATTCGCCAATTTGCGCGCGCTCGTCGACCAGATCCTCGGCCGCTAGGGCTGGCGAACAGAAGCAGAGGCCGCTAGCCGAACGGCATGTCCGCGCTCGACATCTTCGTCATCCTGCTGCTTGGCGGCGGAGCCATGATCGGTTTTGTCCGCGGCTTCGTGCAGGAGCTGATGTCGCTGTTCGCCTGGGTGGTCGCCATCGTCATGCTGCAATTGTTCCACGGCCAACTGCAGCAGGGGCTCGAAGCGACGGTCGGCGGCGCGACCTCGGCCGCCGTGCTCGCTTTCGCTCTGCTGTTCCTGCCGAGCTTCATCCTCATCCGACTGCTCGCCCGCTCGCTCGGCCGGACCACGCGCCGCTCCGTGCTCGGGCCGTTCGACCGGGTGCTCGGCAGCGGGTTCGGAATGCTCAAGGGACTGCTTGGCGCGACCCTGGTCTTCCTCGTCGCCAACCTCGTCACCGACCTGGTTTACGGGCCGGAGGCCGATCGGCCGGAATGGATGACGGACTCGCGCACCTATCCGTTGCTCAACGCCAGCGGCCGGGCGATCGTCGACTGGGTCGAGGAGCGCAGGACGCCGAGGACCGAGAGATGATCCGCCTTCACGACACAATGGCGCGCGACAAGCGCGAGTTCGTGCCGCAGGACCCCATGCGCATCACCATGTACGTGTGCGGCCCGACGGTCTACGGCCGCGCCCATATCGGCAATGCCCGCCCGGCGGTGGTGTTCGACACCCTCGCCCGTCTGATCCGCCACCATTATGGCGAGGATAGCCTGGTCTATGCGCGCAACGTCACCGATGTCGACGACAAGATCGTCGCCGCTGCCGAGGCGGAGGGCGTCGACCCGTCGGTGATCACCGAGCGCTACGAAAAGCATTACTTGGACGACATGGGAGCGCTCGGCGTGGCGCCCCCCGACATCGCTCCCCATGCCACGGCCGAAATCGCGCCGATGATCGAGATGATCGAGCGGCTGCTCGCGCTCGGCCATGCCTATGAGGCCGAGGGCCACGCGCTGTTCTCGGTTCCCAGCGATCCCGACTATGGCGCGCTCAGCCGCCGCGACCGCGAGGCGATGATCGCTGGCGCCCGGGTCGAAATTGCGCCCTACAAGCGCGACCCGGCCGATTTCGTCCTGTGGAAGCCGAGCGAGCCTGGCGTGATCGGCTGGGAATCGCCATGGGGCAGGGGGCGGCCCGGTTGGCACATCGAATGCTCGGCGATGATCCGCGCCCATCTGGGCGAGACCATCGACATCCACGGCGGCGGGCTCGACCTCATCTTCCCGCACCACGAGAATGAGATCGCCCAGAGCCGCTGCGCCCACGGCGCGCCGCTCGCCCGCTATTGGGTGCACAACGGCTTCGTCGACATGGGCGCCGAGAAGATGTCCAAGTCGCTTGGCAACATCATCACCGTCGGCGACCTTCTCGACCAGGGCCACCGCGGCGAGACCTTGCGGCTGGCTTTGCTGTCGGCCCATTACCGCCAGCCGCTCGCTTGGACCGAGGCGCTACTTGGGCAGAGTAAAGCAGTGCTCGACCGTTGGTATCGCGCTCTCCAGAAGATTGAGGATCATTATGATGGACCACTAACTGACCGCCGCTCGATCGATCTCTTCGTTGGCGGAAGCCTGCTTTATGATGATTTGAACACACCGAACGCGATCACCGAAATGACCGCAATTGCGTCCTCAATTTTGAAGCTTGATCACATATCCGACGAACCCGCGATCACGTTAGGCTCAATCCTTAAAGGTGGAGCGGGACTTTTGGGACTTCTTCAAAGCACACCGGACGACTGGTTCAAGGGCCGCGTTCTGGAAGGATCTGCTCGCCTGGGCGGCACGTCATCGATGAAGGCGCCCGCTGTGCGAATGCGTGGTGACGAAGACATTGATGCCCGCATCGCCGAGCGAATTGCCGCCAAGAAAGCCCGCGATTTCGCCGCTGCCGATCGCATCCGCGACGAGCTCAAGGCCGACGGCATCATCTTGGAGGACACGCCGTCCGGCACCACATGGCGCCGGGAATGATGTTGTGCAGTTCACGAGCTCTCGTTCGTCCTGAGCGAAGTCGAAGGGCGTCTGCTCGACGCTTGCGCCGAACGCCCTTCGGCTTTGCGCCTGCGGCGCTCCGCTCAGGACGAGCGGGTCGTTGCGAGCAAATCTCCCAATGACCGAGCCGCTTTACACCCCCGAGATCCTGCGCCTCGCGGCCTCCATCCCGGTGCCGGCCAAGCTCGAGCGCGTCGACAGTCACGCGGAGGAGCGGTCGCCGACCTGCGGCAGCCGGGTTCGAGTCGAGCTGCAGCTCGATGGCGAACGGCGGATCGTCTCGATCGCGCAGGAGGTGCACGCCTGCGCCTTCGGCCAGGCGTCGGCGGCTTTGCTCGCGGCAGGCGCTCCCGGCAGGACCTATGAGGAGATCAGCTCGGCCCTGGTCGGTCTCAGCGCCTGGCTGGCCGGCGAGCGCGACGATCCCGGCGACTGGCCCGGCTTCGCGGCGCTCGAGCCGGCTCGGCCCAAACGGGCGCGGCACCCGGCCATCCTGCTACCGTTCCGGGCTGTGGCGTCGGCGCTTCAGAAACGCTCGGAATGACTGGAGGCGTCGACGCCGCCACCGCCGGCAGCATGTTGCTCGACGCTGCCGAGCTGCTCGGCGCCGCGCTGCTGTTCGTCGCCATCTTCCGCCGCCTCGGGCTCGGCGCGACGCTTGGCTACATTGTCGCCGGAACGGTGATCGGCCCCCACGCGCTCGGGCTCATCACCGATCCGGAATCGGTGCTGCAAGTTTCCGAGCTCGGCATCGCCCTGCTTCTGTTCCTCATCGGCATGGAGCTCAACCCGGCTCGGCTGTGGCGGCTTCGCCAGGATATTTTCGGGCTGGGGCTGATCCAGGTGCTGGTCTGTGGCCTGGCGATCAGTGCGCTCATCTATTTCGGTCTGGGCTTTAGCCTTGCCGCGAGCCTCGCCCTTGGCCTTCCCCTCGGCCTTTCGTCGACCGCGCAGGTGATGCCGATGCTGCGCTCGTCGGGAATCCTCCAGCAGCGCCACGGCGAACGGGCTTTCTCCATCCTGCTATTCCAGGATCTGTCCCTGGTGCCGCTGATCACCATCGTCGCCGCCATGTCGCGCGCTCCGGCCGACCCTGGAGCACCGGTCGGCTTCACTCTCGCGCTCTACACCGTCGCCGCGATCATCGGCCTGATCCTTGCCGGCCGCTTTCTCCTCAACCCTTTGTTCCGCATCGTCGGCCGCGTCGGCGAGCGCGAGCTGTTCGTCGTGGCCGGTCTGTTCGCGGTGATTGCCAGCGCCTCGCTGATGCACGCTTTGCACCTGTCGACCGCGCTCGGCGCCTTCATTGCCGGGGTGATGCTCGCAGAGTCACCGTACCGCCACCAGCTTGAAGGCGACATCGAGCCGTTCCGGTCGGTCCTGCTCGGCCTGTTCTTCGTCTCGGTCGGCATGCTGCTCGACCTCGACGCGGTGCTGGCCCGGCCGCTGCTGGTCGCCGGTTTGGTTGTGGCGCTCGTCGGCGTCAAGGCACTGCTGATTACCGGCATTGCCCTTGCTTTCCGGATGAAGCTGTCGCGGGCGATCTGGCTTGGATTGCTGCTCAGCCAGGGCGGCGAGTTCGGCTTCGTCCTCTTCGCCCAGGCGGAACGGGCGCAGCTGATCCTTCCCGAAGCAGCGTCGCTGTTCAGCGCCGTCGTCATCCTGTCGATGATCTCGACTCCGTTCCTGATGGCCCTGGCGGCATGGATCCGCGACCGCATGCCCGAACCCGACGTCACTCTGGACGGCCCGGAGCTATCGCCCGAAACCAACGCGATCGTCGTCGGCTACGGCCGTTTCGGGCAGACCGTCGCACAGATGCTCATGGCCAAGGGCATTCCGGTCACGATCATCGACCTCAAGCCACAACAGATCGAGCTCAGCGAGCAGTTCGGAACCAAGGTCTATTATGGGGACGGGACGAGGCTGGAGCTTCTTCGCACCGCGGGTGCGGCGGACGCCGAGGCGATCCTGTTTTGCCAGGACCCATCGACGCTCAACCGCGAAAAGCTTCAGTCGGTGCTGGATGCCTATCCGCGGGCAGCAGTGATGGTCCGCGCTTTCGATCGTCGGCAATTGATGGACTTCAACGGCCTCGATCTTGCGCTCGCCCAGCGCGAGCTGTTCGAAAGCGCGGTTGCGATGGGGCGGCAGGCGCTAATCAAGCTCGGCCTTTCCCGCCGCGAGGTCGACCGTGTCGAGGAGGAATATCGCAAGTTGGACGGCGAGCGGCTCGCCAGCCAGAGCGCCACCGGCGACATCCACGCCGCCAAGGACCGGATGTTCTCGCCGAAGCGCGCGATGCCGGAGCCGCCGGCGACCAGCGGCCTTTAGAGGCTCCCGAGGAAACGTGACAGCCGGTCCGCCGAGATATCACGGCTGACGAACGCCTGGCCGATGCCTCGGGTCAGGATCAGGACCGGCCCGCGGCTTTCGACTTTCTTGTCGGCGAGCATGAACGGAAGGAGCCGCGCACCCTCGCCATGGAGCCCGACGTCGGCGAGCGAGCGGGGCAACCCCATCGTGGCGAAATGGGCGCGCACCCGTTCGCCGTGCTCGGCCGGGCACAGCCCGAGTTCGGCCGACAGTCGGAAGGCGAGCTGCATGCCTAGCGCCACCGCCTCGCCGTGGAGGATCGTGCCGACGCCGGCGGCGCTCTCGATCGCATGGCCGAAGCTGTGGCCGAAGTTGAGCAAGGCTCGCCTGCCGGTGCGGTCGTGGAAATCCTCGGCGACGAACCGCGCCTTGGCGCGAAGGCAATGCTCGATGCCGCGGAGCCGCGCAGCGTCGTCGCCGTCGACCACCTTTTGGCCATGCGATTCGCACCAGGCGAAGAATTCCTCATCCTCGATCAGCCCGTATTTGGCCATCTCGGCATAGCCCGCGCGCAGTTGCCGCCGGTCGAGGGTCGCGAGGAAGGACGGGTCGGCGACGACCAGCGCCGGCGCGTGGAAGGCGCCGACAAGGTTCTTCTGGCCGGCAGAGTCGATCGCCGTCTTGCCGCCGATGGCGCTGTCGACCTGGGCGAGCAGGCTGGTCGGAAGGTGGACGATGGGGCAGCCGCGCTTGAACAGGGCTGCGGCAAGGCCGGCGACGTCGCCGATCGATCCGCCGCCAAAGGCGAGCACGGGCGTCGACCTTGTCGCCCCAATCCGCGCCAGCCCATCGACCAGCGAGCGGAGCACGTTCCAGCTCTTCGCCGCTTCGCCTTGCGGGACGATCAGCGGTTCGAACTCAATGACGCGCCGAAGCCGATCGCCCCACAGGCCGAGGACCTTGTCGTCGGTTACTAAAGGTAACCTGGTTCCTGCGGCCAGGGCCGACAGCTCCACCGCTTCCTCGACCGGCCCGATCAGCACCTGGTGCTCGGCGCCGTTTGTCATAACCGAGAAGCTCTTCAATTTGCCGCCAGATGGTCGGTGAGAGCCCTGACGATCGACTCCACTACCTCCCCGTGCGCGCCGTCGCCGCTCGTCACCCGGATATGCGCCTCCGAATAGGCAGGTCGGCGCTCCTTCGCGAGTCGCTCAAGCGTCCCCTTTGGATCGCCGTTGCGCAGCATCGGCCGAGTGTCCCGCCGCGAGGTCCGGCTGGCCAGGACGTCGACCGGCGCATCAAGCCAAACGGTGATCGATCGCTGGTTGAGCAATTGCCGCGTCCGCGGATCGACGAATACACCGCCGCCAGTGGCGATCACCCGCACCTGCCCGTCAACAAGCCGAGCCACTAATCGACGTTCGCCGTCGCGAAAATCATCCTCGCCATATCGTTCATAGACCTCCGCCGCGGAAAAACCCGCCGCATCTTCGATCGCAGCATCGGTGTCGACAAACGGCAAGCCGAGGCGCCGCGCAAGCCGGCGTCCAACGGTGGACTTGCCGGCCCCCATCAGTCCGACCAGGACGATCGGCCGGTCGAGGCGCTTGGTCAGTTTTTCCACGGCGCGGGGCTATACAGGGACTGCCTAGGTCGGGCAAAAGCCCTGAACACACCGCCCAGTCTGACGGAAGGCCATGTCGCGCTCGCTGCTGATTCTGCTTTTTCTGATCCTGCTTATCGCCCTTGCTGTCGTGTTTCTCGCCGCGCAGGCGGAGGAGGTGCCGACGCGCACCATCGAGACGGATGTCGCAGGTGAAAATAGTGAGCGCTAGGCGTCTGCTGCTCGTTACCGGACTTCTGGCGCTGACTCTTCCGGTGCTAGCGCAGGATCGGCCGCAGCCAGGCGCGGCTGCACCGACGACGCCTCCGCCGGCAGAGACCACTGCTCCTCCCGCGCAGGAGCCGGCACCTGCCCAGCGCCCCCGGCCCAGGGGCGAAGAGGCGATTGGCGAGATCGATTCCGTCATCGCCGAGGTGCGAACCCAGGCAATCCCGGCGCCGCCGCCGGCGGTCGAGCTTCCCGAGCACGCGCGTCGCGACCCCAATATCGTCGGAGCCCTCGACCCGGTGCAACTCGGTCTGGGCGACAACCCGTGGGGCGGGGCCAGCGGCGCCTTCCTGTCAACCCTGATGCGGCGAATGGATACGCCGCTTGCTTCCCGCTGGGTCCACATCGCGCTGCGCAACGCGGTGCTTGCCGAGACTCACGCGCCGCGGAACGTCCATCCGGTCGACTGGGTCGCGGAGCGGGCGTGGCTCCTGCTTCGGATGGGTGAGGCGGACGGCGCGCGTCTGCTGGTGTCCGGTGTCGACGTCGACCAATTCACTCCGAAAATGTTTCAGGTGGCGCTGCAGAGCGCACTCGCCAACGCCGATCCATCGGGATTGTGCCCGCTGGAAGAAGGCCTTGTCAGGGTCGAGCGGCGCGTTCACCCGATGGTGCAGGCAATGTGCGCGGCACTTGCGGGTGAGCCCGAGAGCGCGGCGGCGCAGATCGACAATGCGCGGCGTCGCGGCCAGGTCAGCGGGATCGACCTCGAGCTGGCGCAAAAGGTCGTCGGCGCTGGCACGAACACCGGCCGCGCCGTCACCATCGAATGGGAGCCAGTTCAGGAACTCAATACCTGGCGCTTCGGCCTCGCCACGGCCACCGGAATGACGTTTCCCGATCGACTGACCAACAATGCTCCGCCGCGCCTCCGCGCCTGGCAGGCAAGGGCTCCGCTGCTGTCTCCGCAGCAGCGGCTGGCGTCCGCCCGCATCGCAACGGGACTTGGCGTTTTCTCCTCCCAAGCCCTACTCGATCTTTATTCCATCATCTACGATTCGACCGACGCGGAGGAGCTTGGCGGCACTGACGCATGGCAGCTTCGGCTGGCCTTTGCCGGAAGGACGGAACAGGCTCGGCTCGAGGCCATGCGGCGCCTGTGGGCGGTGGGCCAAGACCCGCTGGAGCGCGAAGCATCGCGCGCCTTGCTTGCGCGAGCGGCCGCAAGGTTCACGCCTGACGCAGAACTGGAAGCGGATGCCGGTAATCTCATCGCATCGATGCTAGCAGCGGGCCTCGACCGGGAAGCCGCGGCTTGGGTGCCGGTCGTCAATCGCATCGACAATCACAACGGTGATAGTGCTTGGGCAATGCTGGCCCTCGCGGCGCCGGACACGAACGGACTCGACGTGAGCGCCGGCCGCGTGAATGCGTTCATCACTCGCGACACCAGCCCGGGCCGCAAGCGCAGCGCACTCCTCGTTGCGGGTTTGGCAGGCCTAGGGCGCCTTGACCTCGACGCAGCCGACCGGCTCAACAGCCGCCACAACCTTGGACTCGACCGCAGGAGCCGCTGGACCGGGGTCATCGACAGTTCCGCCGCCCTCGGCCAGCCTGCGACCGTGCTCTTGCTAACCGGCACCGGCTTTCAGACCTCGCTTTTTGAGCAACTGCCATCAGCGCATCTCTATCATTCGGTTGCGGCGCTGCGGCGCACGGGACAGGATTTCACCGCGCGCATGATCGCGGCAGAGGCGCTCTCCCGTACGTGACCGACGAGGACCAGGCGCTGGTCGACCGGTTCCTCGACATGCTGGCCGCCGAGGCAGGGGCCTCAAAGCATACGCTGGCGGCATATCGCAGCGACCTTGCGCAGGCTTCCGCCGATCTAGGTGAACCGATGGGCCTGGCGACGAGTGGTGCTGTCTCCGGGTTGGGAGAACAATGGTCCCACCTTGCCCCGTCGACGGTCGCGCGCCGAGCGGCTGCGCTGCGCCGCTTCTTCGCTTTCCTTGTCGATGAGGGATATCGCCTGGACGACCCGTCGAACGCGTTGCCGAAGCCCGCGCTGCAGCGACCCCTGCCGCGGGTGCTTGATGAGCAGGAAGTAACGCGCATTTTCGAGACGGCGAGTGCCCTTGCGGCGAGTGGTCGCCCCACCGCTGTTCGAAATCTCGCCTTGCTCGAGCTGCTCTATGGCTCCGGGCTGCGCGCCAGCGAACTCGTCAGCTTGCCGCGCGGCGCGCTTCGCAAGGGCCAACCATTTCTCATTCTCCGCGGCAAGGGCAGCAAGGAGCGCCTGGTGCCAATTTCCTCGCGAGCCGAGCAAGCGGTGGAAGAGTGGCGCGCGCATGTCCCGCTGGCGAGCCCATGGCTGTTTCCCGGCGGGAAGGCGCACATCAGCCGAGTCCGGCTTTTCCAGATCGTTCGAGAGATCGCCGCGCAGGTGGGGATTTCCCCGCAGCGCGTCAGTCCGCATGTCTTGCGCCACGCTTTTGCCACGCACCTGCTATCAGGCGGTGCAGACCTCCGCGTTCTCCAGTCGCTATTGGGTCATGCGGACATTGGCACGACGCAGATCTACACTCATGTCGATAGCGGGCGGCTCGTGGAGCTGGTCAACGCCAGGCACCCCCTGGCTACCCGCGGTCGTTGACGGCGCGGCAGCCCCGTCCTAGGCGCCCGCGGCGATGCTCACCTTCCTCGACTTTGAGAAGCCGATTGCCGAGCTCGAAGCTCGGGTCTCCGAACTTCGGGAGACGGCGAATGCGGGGGAACTCGACCTCGACCAGGAGATTGCCCGGCTTGAAGCGAAGTCAGCAAAGCTTCTCCGTGAAACCTATGCGAAGCTGACGCCTTGGCAAAAGGCGCAGGTCGCCCGCCATCCGGACCGGCCTCACTTCAAGGATTTCGTCGCCGGGCTGACCGACGATTTCATGCCGCTGGCAGGGGACAGGTCGTTTGCGGATGACCCGGCGATCGTCGGCGGTCTCGCGCGGGTCGATGGTCGGCGGGTGATGCTAATCGGGCATGAGAAGGGCGACGACACCGCCTCGCGGCTCAAGCACAATTTCGGGATGGCAAAGCCCGAGGGCTACCGCAAAGCCATCCGATTGATGGAACTTGCGGACCGTTTTGGAGTGCCGGTCGTGACTTTGGTCGACACGCCGGGCGCCTTTCCCGGTGTCCAGGCTGAGGAGAGGGGGCAGGCCGAGGCGATCGCCCGGTCAACCGAGCAATGCCTTGCGCTGGGAGTGCCGATGATCGCGGCAATCGTTGGTGAAGGCGGTTCCGGGGGCGCCGTGGCCATCTCTGCGGCGAATCGCGTGCTGATGTTCGAACATGCCGTCTATTCGGTCATTTCTCCCGAGGGATGTGCATCGATCCTTTGGCGGACCGCTGAGAAGGCAGCTGAAGCGGCCGAGGCAATGCGGATCACCGCCAACGATCTGCAGTCGCTCGGTGTGATCGATCGGATCGTCCAGGAGCCCCTGGGGGGCGCGCACAGGGACCCCGCCGCCGCCATCGCCTCGCTTAAAGCAGCGATTGTCGAGGAGCTGAACGGCTGCTCGAAGTTGGGGCGGGCGGAGCTTGCAGCCCAAAGAAGGGCCAAGTTCCTGAACATGGGTTAGCCCGGCGAGGAGGAACCAGCCGCCGTCATCTCCCGTTCAAACCGCAAGGCTTACAAGCCTCCAGCGAACTGGAGAGAGAATGATGCGCACCCCCTTGTCCCTGCTGGCGGCGACGGCCGTCGTGCTTGCGCCCGCCGCCGCGGCGCAGACCGGCCGAGCGCTTAATCCACGCGACGTCGCCACTGCGCAGCGCCAGCACGCCGAGCTGGTCGCTGAATTCGGCGGTGCGGAAACCGGCGCCCGCGGCGCTTATGTCGAATCCGTCGGGCGCAGGGTCGCGGCCTTTTCGGGCATTACCAACCCGGCCGGAGTCTTCCGGTTCACAGCGCTCAATTCGGCGGTTGAGAATGCTTTCGCCGACCCGGGCGGATACGTCTACATCACGCGCCAGTTGATGACCGTCATGAACGATGAGGCGGAGCTCGCCTTCGTCCTCGGGCATGAGACGGCCCACATCGCAGCGATGCACGGCAGGGCTCGCCAGTCGGCCGCGACGCGAAACACCATCGGTGGCATCCTTGGCGCCATCGTTGGAAGTGTCCTCGGAGGCGGCTTCGGCAGCGCCATCGCCCAGCTCAGCCAGCAGGCAGCGCAGCTCTACACTTTGAGCTTTTCGCGCGAGCAGGAATATCAGGCGGACGTCCTCGGAATCCGCTACATGACCTCGGCCGGCTACGATCCCGGCGGGGCGGCTGACATGCTCGCGGCGCTCACCCGTTCGAGCGCCATTCAAGCCCGGGTTCAAGGCCGCACTAACCGCCAGGTCCCGGAGTGGGCGAGCACCCACCCCTTGAGTGAAAATCGCACTCAGCAGGCGCGCGCGGAAGCGCAGCGGACTGGCCGGCTTGGCACGGGTGTGCGCAATCGCGACCAGTTCCTCGCCCAGCTCAACGGCGTGTATGTCGATGACGATCCTGCCCAGGGCATTATCGAGGGACGCACATTCACCCATCCGGACCTGATGATGCAGTTCGCTGTGCCGGTGGGTTATTTGATGCAGAACAGCACCCGTGCGGTCGGCATTCGCGGCTCGGCGGGGCAGGCGCAGTTCAGCGGCGGCCGATTTGGCGGGTCGATCGAGCAATATATCCATCAGGTGCTTCAACAGCTTACCGGAGGCAGGGTCCAGATGGCCGTGCCGCCGCCGCGGCGCACCGTGATCAATGGCATGCCCGCAGCCTTCACAACGGCACGCGCGAATACGTCCTCGGGCGCTGTGGATGTCAGCGTCGTTGCCTACGAATGGGATCGCGACACGAAATATCACTTCGTCATGCTGACGCAGGCAGGGACCGGCGTCGGGCCGTTCACGCCAATGGTCAACTCGCTGCGGCGCATAACGCCTGCGGAATCCGCAGCGATAAGGCCGCGGGTGATCCAAATCGTGTCGGTTGGGCCGAACGATACGATGCATTCGCTGGCCGGCCGAATGGCCTACCGCGATTTCCAACTCGACCGTTTTCTCGCGCTGAACAACCTTCCACCCAATGCTCGCCTCGTGCCGGGTCAACGGGTGAAGCTGGTCGTCTTCGGGCACCGGCGGGCGTAGGTGGCGTTCTGCAGGCCGAAGTCTAGCTGCTTACGACGGCTTCCTGGATCTTCGTCCACATACCTCCCGCGCCTCCGCCGAGAGTCGCCAATCCGCCCATCATCGCAATGATGATCAGGGAGGCGATGAGCCCATATTCGATCGCGGTCGCGCCACTGTCGTCAGCGAGCAACCTGCGCAAAATCCTTCGGATAGCGCCCACGCCACCCTCCTCTGGTCCACGTCCACGACGCAAACTTACCGGCAGCTGGGTTAACAACTCCTCCCATAGAAGCGTTAACGGCGGCAAATGTGTGCCGAAACGTCTTAGCGCGAGGCAGTCCAGCAGGCGAAATGCAGGATCTCGAATCTTTCCAGCGTTCGGTTGCCGTCTCCGGCCTCTGCGAACGCGGTGCAAGCCGCTGCATATGCTCTGCGGGTGAGTGGCTGGCGGTCCCGTTCCGAAAGTAAATTGGTCCCAGCCATGGCCCGAAGGTCGGCTACAAGGCGGCCGAGCGATGCATAGCTGACGTCCACCCGATCGACGTCGACCACCGGCATGACGAACCCTGCGCCGGACAGCAAAGCCGCCAGCGCAGAAGCTTCAATGCGCGGGTGTACGTGCGGGGACGCAACGCCCATGGCGATGTCGGCTTCTCGCATCGCGGCGCGGAGGTGAGGAAGGCTGTCGCCACCGACGATCGCGCCGATCAGCAGGGAATCCGGACGCAGGGCATCCTTGATCAGTTGGAGCGCGGCCGGCAGATCATTGACGCTATCGAGCGTGCCGATGGCTACGACCAGGTCATACGCGCCGGATGGGAAGTCTGCTTCGTCTTCGATGACGAGCTCGCCGTCAGCCGCTGCGGCGAACATAGGCCCGGGGTCGGCTACGTCGACATGGCCCGTCAGGACCCCGAGACGCCGGGGCCAGTTCGGATCCGGGCAGCCAATAAGCAGGGCGGATTGGAATCGCCGGCGGATTCCTTGGAGCCGTTCCAGGCAGTCTTCGAAAGCCCGCTCGTGCAGGAACAGCGCAGTCCCGATCCGTTGGGCACGATCCCGTCTCGTTGCGCGCAATCGCATGTCGAACAGCTGGCGTACCATTCGACCGCTTGTGCGACGCGCGTCGCTGGGCGACAAGCCGCTGATGATCGCCCATGCGGCAATTGGTTCAGGCTTCCGGCACCTGCTCGACTTCGCCCTGCCGGCACGGTGCGCAGGCTGCGGGATCATCGTCGACGAGATTCACAGCTTTTGCGGCGATTGCTGGAAGCAAATCGAATTTCTTGCGGGCGGATGCACCTGTTGCGGCCTACCGTTGAAAGGCACCGATATCGAGACCTGCGTCGCCTGCCTCGCGAAGCCACCGCGTATAGAACGGACGCGGGCCGCAGTCGCGTATGACGACAAGTCCCGAAGCATCGCGCTGCGCCTGAAATATAGCCGAAGGGTCGCGCTGGCGAGGACCATGGCGCGTTACATGGCGCCGCTGGTGGATCGCGACGCTGCAAAGCCCGTGCTGGTGCCGGTTCCGCTTCACCGGTTGCGGCTGTGGAATCGTGGATTCAACCAGTCCGCGCTCGTCGCCCAGGAACTTTCGCGGCGCATTGGGTTTCCGCACGACCCATTTTTGCTCCGGCGCGTGAAGCGCACGCCGCCACTCAAGGGCTTGTCGCAATTGCAACGACGCAAGACGGTTGCCGGAGCCTTTGCCGTGCACAAGGGCGCCTGTCTGAACGGCGCCACCGTGATTCTCGTCGATGACGTGTTGACCACCGGAAGCACTGCGAATGCCTGCGCGAGGGTGCTTCAGCGAGCGGGGGCGGACCGCGTTCATCTGGTAACGTGGGCCCGGGTGGTGCGACCGAACCCGTTCACGCGTTAAGTCTGCCCCAATAAAGGTGAGCATCTGTGGTCAAAGTGGAAATTTATACCAAGGCTTACTGCCCCTATTGTTACCGCGCCAAGGCCCTGCTGGATTCAAAGAGGGTTGAATATCAGGAGCATGCCGTCGACGGCGGCGGACCAACCAGGCAGGAAATGATTCAGCGCGCTGGCGGACGCACGACGGTGCCGCAGGTCTTCATCGATGGCAGGCATATCGGCGGCTGCGACGATCTGTATGATCTCGAACGTGGAAACATGCTGGACAAGATTCTCTCAGCCTGATCGATGACCCGAATTGCACTCTTTCAATCCTGCACCGGCATCGACCCGATGGCGAACGCCGACGCCTTGGTCGCTGCCGTGGGACAGGCCGCGGCCGGCGGCGCCGAGATGCTTTTCACGCCGGAAATGTCGGGCTTGCTCGACCGCGATGCTTCACGCGCTGCTTCAAGTCTTCGCGAGGAGAAAGACGATCCGGTACTGGCGGCGTGCCGGGAAGCGGCATCGAGGCATGGATTGTGGCTGCACCTCGGCTCGCTGGCCGTCAAATCGGGTGAGGGGAAGCTGGCGAACCGAGCGTTCGTCATCAATCCGCAGGGTGAAGTGCTGGCGCGCTACGACAAGATCCATCTGTTTGACGTGGATCTTCCAACGGGCGAGAGCTGGCGCGAGTCAGCCATTTACCGCGCCGGCCAGGACGCGGTGCTTGTCCAGGAGACGCCGATCGGCAGCCTCGGTCTCACGATTTGCTACGATTTGCGCTTCCCGGCGCTGTTCAGCCGTCTGGCAGAGGCAGGAGCGGACGCGATCGCGGTTCCTGCCGCCTTCACGGTGCCGACCGGACAGGCGCATTGGGAAGTGCTGTTGCGCGCCCGCGCGGTCGAGGCCGGAGCGTTCATCGTCGCAGCCGCGCAGGTCGGCAGTCATGAGGACGGCCGCGAGACCTACGGCCATTCGATGGTCGTCGACCCCTGGGGGCAGGTCCTGCTGGACATGGGCAGCGACACCGGCGTCGGCTTTGCCGACGTGGATCGTGGCGAGGTTGAGTTCGTCCGGAGCCGACTGCCGGCAATCCGCCACCGGCGCCACATCGGAAAGGTCGTGGTCAGATGATCGTCTTCGATCTTCGATGCGTAGACGGCGGCGATCGTTTTGAAGCATGGTTCGGCTCCAGCGCCGATTTCGAGGACCAGCTCGCCCGTGGCCTCGTCGAGTGTCCGAGCTGCGGTTCGAAGGAAATCGTTAAGGCACCGATGGCGCCGCGATTGTCGGCGGGCGATCGAGTTCACGGAGCTGTCGAAGCGTTTGTCCGGCTACAGTCGGAGCTGCTGCGGGGCTCGGAGTGGGTCGGACCTGAATTTGCCGAACGCGCCCTGGCAATGCACGTCGGTGACGAGGAGGCACGAGGCATTCACGGCCAGGCCACAGCAACCGAAGCTCGGAAGCTGGTCGATGAAGGCGTGCCGATCGCGCCGCTGTTGCTGCCGGTCGTGCCGCCCAGGCAAGTGAATTGATCTCGCTCGAACCGGCGCTTATCTCGGAGCTCGCGCGACCCCGTAGCTCAGCAGGATAGAGCATCAGATTCCTAATCTGAGGGCCACAGGTTCGAATCCTGTCGGGGTCGCCATTGATTTTGTGATTAAAAAACAGGGGTTTATGGCTGCAGGGCAGGGCAATTTCTCGGGCGGAGGAAAGGGCCGGCTCGACCGGCTGTTCGCCGAACATCCACGCGCGCTTGGCATGACCTGGGCGAGTCATGCGGGAGGGGCGGTGAGGATCGCCGCGCGGATGATTGCTGCGGGCGCAGCCTGCCTGATCCATGCAATTGTGCCAGGCTGGTTCCAGCAGACGGCCGGTCGGACGGTCGAGGAGCTGCATTCCCTGATGGTCAGCCGCCGGACGGCCAACCCGAACGACTGGCCCGACTATGAAATCTGACCGGCAGCGGCCGGTCGCGATCGTCGGCGGTGGGTTTTCCGGAACGATCGCCGCCGCCCAGCTGGCGAGGCGGGGAATCGACTCGGTCCTGATCGAAGGGGGAGGCCGAGCCGGCCTCGGCACGGCCTTCTCGACCACTGAACCCGCGCATCTGCTCAATGTCCGCGCCGCGAGCATGAGCGCCTGGCCCGACGACCCAGACCATTTTGTCCGCTTCCTCGACGGCCAAAGCCCGGCGGATTTCGCCGAGCGGCGGTCGTTCGGCCGCTATTTGCGCTCGATCCTCGATGAGGCGGTGGCCAGCAAGCTGGTCACGTTGATCGACCAGCGCGCTGTCGGAGCGGGTCGCGACACTCGAAGCTGGACGGTGGAATTGGCCAATGGCGACACGCTCGCGGCATCCGCACTGGTGCTGGCGATCGGCAACCAGCCGCCCGGCCCCCTGGGCGCGGCGGCGGCGGCGGACAGCCCGCGCTTCATCAACAACCCATGGGGCCCCGAGGCCAGGGCAGCGGTCGAGGCCGCGGCGGCGGATGGCGGCGACGTGCTGATCATCGGCACCGGCCTGACCATGGTCGATATGGTGCTGTCGCTCGACGAGGCCGGCCACCAGGGGCGAATCGTCGCGCTGTCGCGGCGCGGGCAGATCCCCCGGGCGCATGCCGACACCAGCGCCGCCCAGATCGAGGTCGGCGAGGTGCCGACCGGAAGCGTCAGCGCCCTGTGGCGCTGGCTTCGCCGAAGAAGCGGCGATCTCGGCTGGCGATCGGCCGTCGACGGGCTGAGGCCGCACAGCCACGTGCTTTGGCAGAGCCTTCCGGTCGCCGAGCAGCGGCGGTTCATTCGCCACGCGCGGCCGTGGTGGGATGTCCACCGCCACCGAATCGCGCCGCAGGTGGCGGAGCGGATCCGGGCGCTGGTCGCCGACGGTCGGCTGGAGTTGGTTGCGGGCCGCATCAGCGCGACGGATGCGGTTGAGGACGGACTGGAGGTGACAATTCGAAGGCGGGGTGCAGGCACCGGCCAAGCGCGGAAATTCGCGTACGCATTTAACTGCACCGGGCCGCTGGGAACGATCGGGCGCACCCGCGATCCGCTGCTCCGGCAGCTTATCGAGGACGGGCTGGCGCGTCCCAACGAGCTCGGGATCGGGCTCGAAATCGACGAAAATTCCCGAGTGGCCGGAGGTCAGATGCTTTGGGCGCTGGGGCCGCTTACCAAGGGTCGCTTCTGGGAAATTGTTGCAGTCCCCGATATTCGGGTTCAAGCGGCCGAGGTCGCGCAAGACATCGCAAGGGAGCTTGGCCGATGAACGGCGAATTCGAAGGCGCTTCGCCCGGCGACGGCGACCTCGTCGAATCCGCGCCGCCGTGCGACATTCCCAGCGAGGTCAAGGAGGCGGTCAGGACCCTGATCCGCTGGGCCGGCGACGATCCCGACCGCGAAGGCCTCGCCGACCCGCCGCGGCGGGTGGCGAAGGCGTGGCGCGAATATGCCCGGGGCTACGAGGAGGACCCGGCGGTTCATCTCAGCCGGGTGTTTCACGAAGTCGGCGGCTATGACGAGATCGTGCTGCTCAAGGACGTGCCGTTCCAAAGCCACTGCGAGCACCATCTGGCGCCGATCATCGGCAAGGCCGCGATCGCCTATTTGCCGGGCGATAAAGTGGTCGGAATCAGCAAGTTGGCGCGAGTCCTGCACGGCTTCGCAAGGCGCCTTCAGGTGCAGGAGCGGCTCACCGCCCAGGTCGCCGACTGCATCTGGGACCAGCTCCAGCCCAAGGGCGTCGCGGTAGTGATCGAGGCCAGCCACGCCTGCATGACCGCGCGCGGAGTGTCGACGCCCGGGGTGATGATGACCACCAGCCGGATGATGGGCACCTTCCGCGCCGACGAGCGCAGCCGCCGCGAAGTGCTCGCGCTGATGGGCTATTAAAGCTCTGGCTCAAAGTCCTACTTTGAGCCAAGCAGAAGGAATTGCTCCAGAGCGGGATGAACCCGCCCTTCGCAGTAAGTCGGAGTTTGCAGGCGGCCGCCGCCAGGCGGCGAACCAACAGGGGAAACAGACATGCGGGCAATCGGGATGACGATCGCCACGGCCGCGGCCGTGGCGCTCAGCGGCTGTGGCGGGACCACCGCCGGTCCAGCCGGGACCAACCAGGCGGAGGCTAGCGACAATTCGGCCGCCGCGGCCGGCGCGAGCAGCGAGCCGATCGTCCGCACCGCCAGCGACGGCGCGCTGCAATGGGGCGGCTGCCCCGAGGGCTTCCCGCAGGGCTGCCAGATCGCCGTCCTCCACGGCGACCCGTCGAAGGCTAATAGCGACGTTTTGCTGCGGGTCCCGGGCGGCGCGTCGATCCCGCCGCACAGCCACGGCTCGGCCGAGCGCATGATCCTCGTCTCCGGCCAGTTCGAGGTCAAATACCAGGGCGCTCCGCCGGTGCTTCTGCGGCCCGGCACCTACGCTTATGGGCCGGCCGGGCTGCCGCACCGCGCCGACTGCCGGTCGAGCGAGCCGTGCGTGCTGTTCATCGCCTTCGTCGACGCCGTCGACGCGGTGCCGTTCGAAGGCTCGCTCGACTACGGCACCATGCGGGTCGCCGGATCGGTGATCTGGGCAACCGAGTTCAAGGAAACCAGCAGCCGCCAGGGCGGCGGCAAGGGTCAAGCCGAAACCGTCGCCTATAACTACTCGGTCAGCATGGCGGTCGCCCTGTCGTCGCGACGCGCCGCCAACGTCAGGCGAATCTGGGCAGACGGCAAGCTGCTGCGCGGGGCCGCGGGGGACTTCAAGGTCCGAACCAAATTCCGCTTCGCCAGTGGCACCGAAGACCAACCGGTCGATCCGCTGATCGCGTCCATCGAAGGGATCGGCCGAAGCCCAGCCTATCGCGGCCTGGCCCTGGCGATCTTCGAGGATCTGGAACTTGCCGAATATGGCAACCGGATCCCGTTCCTGACCTTCGAGGTCCAGGCCGATCCGGATCGTCCGACGATTGGCGCAATCATCACCGACATGGGCGGCGGTCATGTCGACTGTACGGATCCCCGTGAGTTGGCAGGCTATGCCGCGCATGGCGCGAGCATTCGAAGCGCCATGGAGCCGCTCGTCGAGCATTTCGGCGTCGATCTCGTGCAACAGGGCTCGCGAATCCGTTCGCCGCAGTCCGCGAGCCATGCGGTGCGCGACGACGATCTCGGCAGCTCGGCAGACCGACAGAAGGCAGCACGCAAGGAGCTGACGCAGGAGTCGGCCCGGCATCTGCCCGGCACGATCACCATCAGCTATTACGATCCGGATCGCGATTATCAGACCGGCCAGGCGCGTGCGTCGATCGGCATGAGCGACGCGCCTCAGGAGCGCGGGGAAATTCCGGCGGTCATGAACTCCGCAGCGGCAAAGGCCCTCGCCGAAAGCGCGCTGGCGCGTCGCTGGACTCGCCGCGACCGGCTGACATTGAGGCTTCCGCCGGCATTCATGCCGGTGGCGCCCGGCGACCGGCTGCAGGTCCACGGCGAAGCCGGCGAATGGCGGGTCGAACGCTCGGCAATCGAGGGCTTCGCGACCATCCTTGAGCTCAGGAGCAGCGAAGCCCGGTCAGACAGCCTGCCGGCCGACCCCGGACGGCCGCAGCCCGACCCAGACCGGATCGTTTCGCCGACGGTCCTCGCGCTGTTCGACCTGCCGGACCCAGGCCTGCAAACGCCGAGGCAGCTCGCGCTGCACCTCGCCGCCGCCAACGCCAGCAAAAGCTGGCGGGCGGTTCCGATCGAGCTCGCCGTTTCCGGCGTCGTGACCAATGGCCAATCGGCTCATTCCGAGACCATCCTTGGGAGAAGCCTCGGCGCACTTGGCAGCGGCCAATCCTGCCTGCTCGATCTCGTCAACGCGTTCGAAGTCGAGCTGGTCGACGAGGACCATTGGCTCGAAAGCTGCGACGACACCGCGCTGGTCCAGGGCGCCAACGTCGCAGCGCTCGGCAACGAGATGCTCCAGTTCGGCCTGGCGGAGCCGATCGGCGCGAAACGATTCCGCCTCTCGAGGCTGCTGCGAGGCCGCCGCGGATCCGAATGGGCGATGGCCGACCATGTTGCGGGAGAGCCGTTCGCACTGCTGCAGCCAGGCAGGCTGCGGCCGATCGAGCTATCGGCTGCGCAGCTTGGAGCGACGGTCGAGGTGACCGCTTATGGCCTCGGCGACGGCGCGGGAACTTCGATCAGCCGTACCGCAACCGGCGAATCGCTCCGTCCGCCATCACCGGTCGGACTGCAGGCGCGGCCAGCGGCTGGCGGCGGGTTGATCCTGACCTGGGTTCGCCGGAGCCGCGACGGCTGGGCGTGGCTCGACGGCATCGATGCGCCACTCGGGGAAGGCAGCGAGGTTTATCGAATCCGCGTCCAAGGCACCGCCGGCGCCGTCGAGCTGGAAACGTCCACGCCCGAGGCGAGTGTGAGCGGCAGCGAGCTTGCCGCCATCGGCCTCGGCCCCGCGCTCGTCGCGGTGACTCAGATCGGCGACCTTGCTCCGTCACGCGCGGTGACGCTGTCCATTTCGATTCCCTAGGAGATTTGCATGAACGCGAGCCAGCGGCACAACCTCCCCTTCATCAGTCCGGGACAGGCGCAAAAGGAGCTGTTCCACAACGAAGCGCTGCAGATGCTCGACGCACTGGTCGCCGCCGCGGTGGAGGAGCCGCCGCGCCTCTCGCCTCCGGCGTCGCCCGTGCCTGGTGCCTGCTACGTTGTCGCGGGGGGAGCGACCGGCGACTGGCAGGGGCGCGACCTCCACATTGCCGCATTCACTGCCGCGGGGTGGCGCTATGTCGCACCGACAGAAGGCATGTCGGCTTTCATCAAGTCCAGCGCCACGACCGCGGTTTTCATTGGCGGAGCTTGGGAGATCGGAAGCGTTCGAGGTGCGAAGCTGCTGGTCGATGGCCAGCAGGTGGTCGGAGCGCGCACTTCTGCAATCGGCAATCCGAGTGGCGGCAGCACGATCGATGCCGAAGCGCGAGCCACCATCATCGGTGTCCTTGCAGCGCTTCGCCAGCATGGCTTGATTGCCCAATAGCCTTGCGGCACGTGACGACGAGTTTGTTGGAGCAGTGCACATGCGCACGACCATCGCGTTGATGCTGGCGGCCGCGGCGACAGCCGCACTGGCGCAGCCGGCGAGCCGGACGGATCAGTTCGTCATCACCTTCGGCTCCAACGGGTCGGCGGTCGCCGGCGAAGCCGTGCCGATACTCGATAATGTCGCCGCTGCCTGGCACCAGGCGCGAAGCTCGCAGGTGCTGGTCGAAGCGCATACCGACACCGCCGGGCACGAACAGCACAATCTCCGCCTGTCGCAGCGCCGAGCCGATTCCGTGAGAGCCTATTTGATCGGAAGAGGCGTGCCGGATTCGTTCATCACCTCGACGGCGTTCGGGGAGACGAAGCCGGCAGTGCCGACCGGCGATGGCGTCAGCGAGCCGCGCAATCGCCGAGTCGAAATCCGCTTGGGATCACCGCCACAGCAATAGTGGCATCGCCGCGCCGCGGTGGGCCGCAGCTAAACCGGAATTGCCTCGGCGGCGCGTTCCTCGCGGGTCGCTTCGAGATGGGCGATGCGCCTGGCGGCGATCCATAAGCCGACCAGGGTCAATGGCGGGACGATGTACAGCGCGAAAATACCGGTCGACAGGCTGCCAGTCATCGCCGCGACCTTGCCGGCCCAATAGGGTCCGAGCGCAAGTCCGACCATCGACGTGCCGAGGATGTAGGTCGCGCCGGCGGTCGCCCGCATCCGCGGCAGCACGACATCCTGCAAGGTCGCCACGGCCGCCCCAACCCACAATGCTCCGCACAGCGACACATAGGCCGAGAGGATATAATAGGCCAGAAGGTCGCTCGTGGTGAACATCCAGAACACCGCCGGGGCCGGCAGGATCACTGCCGCCATGTTGACGTAGATGCGTCCCGCGGCGCTTCGCTGGCGCCAGGCATCGGCGATGATTCCGCCGATGATCACGCCGATCGCCGAGGCGGCGGCCGCGCTCCAGCCGACGATCGTCGACACTTCTTCCGCCGCCGTCATGCCGCCGATCAGGGTCGCCGCGTCGGTCGGCCCGGCATAGAAGGTCCGCAGAGCGTAGGGTGGAGTCCAAAAGCTGACCGCGTAGGCGACGAAGCTGATGCTTCCGAACGCTAGCACCAGAATGAGGGTCATCGGCGTCCCCCAGATCAATTTGTGGGTCGCGGCGTCGCGTGCCTTGAGCGACTGAGTCCAGGAATAGACGGCATAAACGCCGAGGAACCAGGCGCCCCATTGCGGCCAATCCCCGGACAGGGACCCGAGCAGGAAAGCGCCGGCGACGCAGGCGGCAAGCACCACCAAATTTGGAACCATCGCCCCGCGGATGCGCGCAACCGACAGCAAGGTCAGCGGCGGCAGGATGGCGACCAGCTCGCTCCCGAACTGCCGCCAGGCGCCGGGCCGGACTACCGGCGTCGGCGTTCCGTCGCTCTCGCCGCGCATCGGCTCCTTCAGGGTCCAGATCCAGATGGCGAGCAGGAGGCCGGGGAGCCCGACGGCGAGGAAGGCGGCCTGCCACGGCGCCAGCCCGAGCGGAGCCAGCCCAGGGTCGGGATACCAGCGCTCCCACTGCGAAATGACGAAGCCGCCGATCGGCAGGCTGAGGCCGCCGCCGATGTAGAGCCCGCTCGAATAGATCGACAAAGCGGTCGCGCGCTTTTCCTTGGGGAAATAATCGGCGATCATCGAGTATGCGGCGGGCGAGGCGCTCGCCTCGCCGATGCCGACGCCGACCCGCGCCGCCGCCAGCATCCCGAAACTCTGGGCGAAGCCGGACAGAGCGGTCATCGACGACCACAAAGCCAGGCCCAGCGCCATCAGCCGCCCGCGGTACCAACTGTCGGCCAGCCGCCCGAGCGGGATGCCGAACAGAGCATAGAAGACGGCGAAGGCGGTCCCGTAGAGGAAGCCCAATTGCGCGTCGTCGAGATCGAGGTCGGCCTTGATGCTCTCGGCGAGGATCGACAGGATCTGCCGGTCGATGAAGTTGAAGATGTAGACGATGACGAACAGGATCAGCGCGTACCAGGCGTAAGCGCGGACCCGGTGTGGCGGACGCGTCGCGGGCGCTGCCGCGCCGGCTTGCTCGGTCATGGCTCGCGCTCTCCCTTACGCGACATCGGGGCTCTCATGGCCGCTCGCGGCGCGGCGGGCAAGGGAAGGCTTGCACGGCGCAAGCGGTGCGCGCGCCGACCCGCGCAAGCGCGGCGGAATAAAAGCTGGCCTGGAAGCCGGAACTACTTGGCCGACGTCTGCTGCGGGAGCTCGCGAATGCTTGCGTAGTCGAGGCTGACGCTGGCGTCGGCGCAGGCAGTGATCACCACGTCCCGAAGCTCGAAGCGCGCATTCGGCCCGCCGAGCAAGGCGTCGGCATATAGGGTGCCGACCGAGCAGCCGGGAAGCCTGCCGCTCACCGTCACGCTGCCCGCGCCGCGCGCCTCGGCGAGTTTTGGAGTCGACTTGTCGATCTTTTTCGCGCCGCCGTCGCCGGCAGGATCGGGCGGGGCGGCGGACTGTTTGACGGTGAAGGAATCCACCTTTGATACCCTGCCGCTCGGCTGGCCGCTGGCGCTGTCGCGCTTGCCGGTGAAGCTCAGGTCCGAGACGCTGACCTTGGCGCTGCCGGGATTGGTCGCGCCCCACGACCAGGACTGAACCTCGATTTCGCCCTTATGGCCCTTGTCGGCCGACTCGCCCTTGATGTCGCCGAGCTTGAGGAAATAGTCGGCGGCGACGGCCGCCCCCGCGAACTGGCCGACGACAAGGACGGATCCCAGAGCGATCATCTTGAACAGGCGTGCTGTGCGTGGAAACGAGCGGCTCATGGCGGCCCCCTTATGTTGATGGCGCGCCGATCATACACCTCCGCGGGAGACAAACCTAATCGTTCATATGGGATCGCGCGCCGTCGGAACGCAATGCGGACCTGCGCGGTTAGGCCTTTCAGTCCGTGGGAGTTTCGACCGATGCGCCAATTCCGCCCGACCGCCGCCGCGCTTCCCGCCTTGCTGCTCCCCGCCTTTCTGCTCGCGGGCTGCGAGACCTTGTCGACCACCGAGGTGCCGGTCGCGGCGTCCAATCTCGTGCGCGCCGACGGCAGCGTCGCCGGCACAGTGCGCATCTTCCAGCAGCCGGCCGGACTGCTTCTGCGCGTCGACGCGACCGGCCTTCCGCCGGGCCGGCTGGGTGTCCACGTCCACGAGACCGGCCGCTGCGACCCGCCCGCCTTCACCACCGCCGGCGCCCACTGGAACCCGACCGCGCGGCAGCACGGCCACCGCAACCCGCAGGGCTATCACCTCGGCGATCTCGGCAATGTCGGAATCGGCGCCGACGGGCGGCTGATCGCCGGCCTGCTGGTGCCGGGCGCGAGCCTGTGGGCGGTGGCCGGCGGGCGGCCGGCTCTTCGCGACGCCAACGGCTCGGCGCTGGTGATCCACGCCCGCACCGACGACGAGATCACCGACCCGAGCGGCAACAGCGGCGACCGGATCGCCTGCGCGATCCTCTAGCGAAGGGCGAAAAACCTAGACCGCGGCGAGGTCGGCCGGCCGCAGATTGATGACTCGAACCTCGCGGCTCACCGGATCGCGCGGCCGCGACAAGCGCGGCCCTTCGTCACGGCTCAGGACAGGAAAGGTCCGCCCCGTCCGCCGGTCGAGCGCCCGCGCCGTCAGCAAATCGGCGACGAAGGCGCCGGCGACGATCCCGCCGGCAAGCGCGACGTTGACCGGCCGCGTCGAGCGGGTCGCGGCCAGCCCGAGAGCGCCGGCATCGACGACGTCGCCGATCACCCGGTTCCAGACATTGGTCGACACCGCCGGCCCTCGGATCAGCGCTCCGCCGGCGACCAGCTCGCGGATTCCAAACGCCAGCACGGTCTTCCTCGCCGCGCCATTCTCCACCCCCAGCCAGCGCGCCAGCCGCCCCGGCGCCGCCACCTCGAGCAGGCCGAGCGCGATCGAGAAATAGCCGAGGCCGAGGCCGACGCGCTTGGCCGTGATCGCGCCGCTCCGATCGGATGCGTCCATGTCATGCGCGTGCTGGTGGTGGGTCATTCCGAATTCTCCCGGGCTGGCAATGGCTTCGCCCAGACAACGGCGGCGGGGGAGGGGACGTTCCTGCCTTCCGGTGCGTGTCGTCCCGAACCGCAGACCGCTCGTCGGACCGCCACATGGTCGGTTATGGCGGCGAACCGCCGGATTAGGGAAAAGGCCCGCTGCGTGCTATAAGCTTCGCATTGCCGGCCCCCACCTACAGCATGCCGGCGAACGAGAGACAATTGGAGAGCTCCCGCTGTTTGTGAGGGGCGTATCCGTGTCCGGCCAAATTAGAACCTATCGCGTCTATTGCTACGACGCTGCGGAAAAAACCGTTCATGCCGAGGAAATCGAGGCGCGCAGCGACGCGGAAGCGATCGCCGCGGTCGAGAAGCTGGGCTTCGGCACCAAATGCGAGCTGTGGGACGGCAAGCGCCTCGTCGCCACCCTGGAGGCCGAAAGGCGGCAGGCTTAGTCGCGCCGCCGCGGCATGCGCGGCTAACATCCCGATAACCGCGAAATCCCTTTGCAGAGTGAAACGCTTGCGCCAGTCTGCGCTCAGGCTCGCGGGGGTTTGCGAGTCGCAAAGGGGGAATTTCACGCATGATTCATCTGAGTTTCGCAGCCGCGGCGCTGGCCGCGGCCCAGGCCGTCAGCCCGCCGCCCAGGCCGCTCCGCAGGCGGTGATCATCGCTCCTGCGACCGACAATGTGCTTCGCGCCGGCGCCGAGGTGCCGCTGACCATGTCGGAAACCATCACCACCAACGGCAAGACATTGCGGGTTGGCCAGCGCATCCGGCTGCAGGTCGCGTCCGACGTCCGCCTCGGCACCGTCGTTGTCATCCCGGCCGGAAGCCCGGCCGAGGGCGAGGTCACCGACGTCCGCTTCAAGGGCATGTGGGGCAAGTCCGGCCGGATCGAGGCGCGGGTGCTCAACGTCCGAGTCGGCGACCGCCTGATCCGCCTGTCCGGCACCTTCGACGACAAGGGCGTCACCGGCACGGCGGGCGGTGGTCGCGGCCGTCGCCCTGGTCCCGGTCGCCGGCTTCTTCGTCACCGGCACCAGCGCCAACATCCCGGCCGGCTCGGGCATCAAAGCGTTCCTCGACGAGGATTTGAAGGTCGCGGTTCAGTAGGGCGGCGGTCTTCGCTCAGGATTGCGGCGCGCGTGGCTTAGGGCTGCGCGCTCCGTTTTCGAATGGTATAGGCGGAGCGGCGTTAACGACTCATCGGCTACATTGTCTTAGCTTGTGCCGATGCAGAACCCTTACTTCGACATGCTTCAATCCGGGGCGACTCACGTGACGCCCGTGCTGCCCTATTTCATAGGGCTGATGGCGTTCGTCGTGGCGCTCAAGGTTTTGGAGGCGCGGTTCATTCCCAAAAAGCGCCGCAGATGGCGCAACCGGGGCAATTCCCATTGGCAGAAGCGGGGCGGCGGCAGGGTCCTGCCGTTCCAGCCTAATCGCGACTTCACTGGCACCGCACCGGATGCGGCGGACCAGTTGCGCACCGTGATGCAGGCCGATTTCAAGGCGCAGCCTTTGCTCAACAAGAGCGAAGCACGGCTGTTCAAGGCGCTCGACAAGATGGTCCTGGAGGTTCGGCCCGATTGGCAGGTGATGGCGCAAGTGTCCCTGGGCGAGATACTGCGGTCCGATGATGACGCGGCCTATCGCTGCATCAATTCCAAGCGCGTCGATCTGCTGATCGTCGACGAGGAATGCCGGCCGCTTCACGCGATCGAATATCAGGGCGGCGGGCATTTCAAGGGCGCGCACGCGACTGCTGCACGCGACGCGGTTAAGAAGGAGGCGCTGCGCAGGGCCGGGATCGGTCATGTCGAGGTCGTCGCCGGAGATACGCCGGCTGAGCTGCGGCGGGTGGTGGAGCGGTTGGTGCGGGGGGTTTAGTTTAGTAAACTGCGACCGTAATCGGAGTAAACTGTCACCGTAATCGCCACCGTAATCGCACCTAGTCGCACCGTAATCGCACCTCGCACCGTAATCGGCCACCGTAATCGCACTCTGTCGTCGGGCGGTTACGCGGCCCGGCCCGCGAACCCTCGTAGCTTCTGATTGCTTTCAATCCTGTTCTGGATCGCCTTCAGAGTATCAGGCTCTATCACCAAATCGGCAGCAGCAAGTACATCGAGTACCGCGCTCGAAAGCTCTTGGATCGGCTTTGGGCACTCTCGTACGATGGAGCGTGCCTCCTCTGCAGAGAGCGGTCCACCTTTCGCATCCGTGGCTTGGCTGAGCCTCCGGCGGTACTCTTTGATTTGTCGGTTATCGAGCCACTCGGCGTCGTCGCGCAGCAGCCCGTGGATGAGATTTCTCTCGTAATCCTGCGCTGCGCGCGGGTCGACCTCGTACAGGTCAGGGGTGGCTACCCGCGAGTACAGGTTACCCGTCATCCATCCAATTTTCGCGGCGAAGATGTCAGTCATCTCGGCTTGCTTAGCAGCGAACAGAGCGTCGTAGTGTTCAGCGCGCAGCGCGATGGAAAGTTGAAGGAACGCGCATAGGGGTTCGTTGATGCTGGGCGCCGCGAAAGCGTCCAAGAAGAACACTTCATCGGAAGTGTTGCTGATTAGCTTCTTCAGAACCCCCTCTGCGCCTCTAAGCATGGGGGACCGCCCAATTTTGACGGGGCTCTTCTCCGCGAACACGTCTGAAAATTTCTTGTCGAGATACGTACTTAAGGGTTTGGCCGCACAGATCGTGACGTAGGACGCCCTGAACTTGCCACCCTCGCGGACGGCGAGATCACATGACTGGGTCAGAACTACGAAATGGGTATATGCTTCATGGGCAGCGTAGTGCTGGTGTGCCTGAGCTAGCGCCTCTCGGACCCTCGTGGTGCGTAGGAGCAGGTCCCCTTGTCTCAGCGCATCGAAATGCGTGTCGTCCGGGACTTTGAAGATAAACTTGAGAGGAGATGAACTCTCGTCCATGCCCCTCATGCTAGCTACTTCGTGCGGCTGTGCAATCCCGGCACCGGATGAAGCCAAGTGCGACCCAAGACATACCGCTTCGTTTCAGTAGACGGCGTCGATCCAACACGAATCGGCCAAGCTGAAACGCGAACGATTACCCGCGTTGCGCCCTCTTCTGACGCGTCCGTGCGAGCCGGCGGAGCGACTTTGCTGCCGGCTTCAATGGTTTCTACTCGGGGTTCAAACGCCATGCTTACGTCTCCGGGAAGGGAAAAGTTTCTATGCCGACCTCGTCGTATCCAAAAAGGTCTTTGCAGAGTTGTATCGCTCGATCTCGTTCCGACTTCAATTTGCCTGCCAGCAATTCAGTGGCATTAATGGGGTTCAGATCCGGGAAATGGTGATTGATCGCGACGAAAAAACCCTCGTCGTTCAAGGTTCGTTCGATGTTAAGCACAGTACCATCATCTGCTGCAAGCTGAGCACGCATGGCACGCTCGTTGACCGTGAACTTCTCCTCGAGTTTCTCTCCTGTACCGAACAGCGGTTCGATCTGATCAGTGGGTTCATTGTCATGGAACCCGAAGTTTATCCCCAATGCGCCCAAAGGCGTGTGCGGTAGCACTTCAACGATTTTAAGTGCTATCGCTTCGACAGCATCGAAAGCTGCATCGTCACCGCTAGCAGCGAATAGCTCTAGCCGATTCGTTCCGACAGACACCCCAACCCCGCTGATAAAAGCGGTCGCGCCACCGGGTCCTAAGCCATCCGCAACAACGATGTTCAAGGTGTGACCGGCTGGCATCCCAAACAACTGGCCAGCCATCCAAGGTGGGTTGAAAATGGCCGGATTAAAGATGCCGGTCATTACAACGATCGGTTTTCGTAGGTCTAATCGAAGATTCGCCACAGCAGTCTAGTCATGGACCGAATCAAGCATTGTCAACGCGTAGAAGCCGCAATCCTATCAAGCAAGAGCAGTTCACCCCTATTTCGCCCCAACCAAATCCGGCTGGACCCCAACCCTCGCCGGCATTCGCGACGCCCGCTCCAGCATCGGCCGCAGATACTGCCCGGTCGCGGAAATCGCGACACCCGCAATCTTCTCCGGCGGGCCTTCGGCGATAATCCGCCCCCCGTTGACCCCGCCCC
>Ga0247712_1000010_pt1 | contig 41312 bp, 38 predicted proteins | sample 44E_DmetaG_FD_186033 | JGI IMG/M metagenome (GOLD analysis project Ga0247712, IMG submission 186033) | Soil microbial communities from hillslope of Landscape Evolution Observatory, University of Arizona, Oracle, AZ, United States - 4-4-E_D | ecosystem: Engineered > Artificial ecosystem >...
GGCGTGGGGGGCAGGCATGGAGGGGAAGGCGCGGCCGCATCTTCGAGCATAAGCCACAGAAGGGCGGCTGTAGGACAGGAAAAAATTCCTGTGCCCGGAATCGGCAGCCGCGATGCCGTTGACGGGCCGGCCGCGGGCCGGCTGGCGATGGGAGGGGGAGCGTGAAATTGGGCGCTGCCGGGCAGCAAAAAGGGCTCCGCCGCGGCTGGCGGCGGAGCCCCGAACGTAGGGTTGTGGAACGCCCTAGCCGGCGGTGGCGGCCCGTGTCGTCGCGGTCTTGCCGTTGCCGGCCAGCCCCATCACTCCGTCCATCACCAGCTCGTAGAGCAGGACGGCCGTCGCCGTGGCGGCCGCGCCGGCGATGCCGAGCGCGAGGTTGGCCGTGACCGCGCCGAGTTGCGCGCCGATCGCCGGCAGATTGGCCAGCGCCGCGCCGACGAGAGGCAGCGCGACTACCGCCACCAGCGCCAGGACCAGTCGCTCGCGCGGCATCGAGATGCCGGCGACCAGGCCGAGCACGACGAGCACCAGAGCGACATTGACCGGGCCGAGCGCGACGAAGCCGGCGACGATTGCGAGCACTATGTAAAGCGCGCGGGCGAGCCCGCTGATCTTGTTGAGCATGGATTTCCCCCTCCTGGTCGTCCCGCCCCGGCGGTTTTCTGCCGGCTTGTCGGAACGGCGGCAGGTTAACCTTTATCGCCCCGTTTCACGATGGAAATGAATCCTTTGCGATCAAGGGGGTGGGGGGTCTGGCGGGGTCTGCGGCGTTGCGAGGGGCGGCGAATCGGGCTCAGCTTGGGACAGGCCAAAGCGCGAACTGCCTGGCAGTCCGGTGACCTGATGCGCCTCACGCGTTGCCTTGCGCCTCGGCCTCCCGCCGCATGCAGGCGAACAGCTCCACCGCGCCGTCGCGGTTGAAATTGGCCTCGGCCGCGAGCTTGTCCTTGCACTGCCAGGCGATCGCCCGGGCCGCCTCGGGCCGCTCGGCCTTGAACTCGCGCGCCCAGTGAAGCCCGTCGGTCAGCTCGGCGTCGCTGGCGAGCGTGTAGCCGCAGGCGCTGAGCGCCAGCAGCTCGATTGCGACGACGGCGATGACCAGCTTGCGCATGGCGGGAGGTGTAGCGCGGGGGAAGCTAGCGTGGGGTTAACAGCACCGGTCAGCGGTCGGCGCAGCTGAGTTATTTATTTCGTGTTGCGTTGAGCTCGATGCGGAGCGGTGCGGCCTCGTGCGGGTCCAAGGGCGGCATCTCCAACACTTTCTTCCATTTAGCCAGAGCAGCAGAACTGTCTGGCAGCGCTCCGGCGATTACGCGGTAAAAGGGTGTATTCAACTCCGGGAAGAATCGAATGCGTGCCGAGACGTATTCAGACTCGCCGAGTGTCTCGACGCCGATCTCAACTTCGAAGCCCTTCTCGAGAAGAGGCTGCGGCTGCACCCCTATCATGCCGATGAACCTGGAGTAGGCAGGATAGTCAGGCTCGAGAATGACCGGCCGCAGAAATGGAACAAAGCCGTTCAGTCCGAAAGCGCCGACCGCGAGTCCGTGTGCGACCTTCGCTAAAGTCCGAAAAAACGATCGTACGTCCAGCGAGTTCGAAGCGAATTTCGTTAGGTTGTGCTTCGCGCTGAGAACGTCAAAATTGTGACTCCTGTAGAGCCAAGGCATAACGCCAGGCTTCTGCTTGTAAGGCAGATCGTCGATCTGCGGTCCGGAGATCGTCGGCATAATCAGGGTGACAGGATAATCACCGACGGGGATATTCATTCGCGAATCGGTGACACCATGAGCGTCGAACACGGGGAGTGTCTGCGGTCGCGACTTACTTCTGGAATTGTAAACAAACGCTTCCCTTGCAGCGCGAAACCCGCCTCTCAGCAACGCTGTTTCGAACCCTGAAATGTTATGGCGGCAAGCCTCGCAGCTCGCGTCGCGGAGGACATAATTACCGTGTAGGGCGAGCGGGACCACGTGCTCGTCGCTCAGCTGGCCTTCGTGCCCCACGCCACAATAGATGCACTGACCGATCAACAAGGACGAAGTCTCCACAAGCCTCGCCGGACGCTAATTGCGCGGCAGTAAGGCTGACCGAGCTTGTCAGGAGGTCGCAACTGATATTGCAGCCCTAGGATGAGGTTGATCAGCTTGGGCGCTTCTGCACCGTACTCGCCAGTCCCCCGGACTGGCAGCGCGCGGCACATCCGTAACGCCTCGCCTCGATTAGCAGAAAACCTTCGTCATTGATCCAGGAAGGAGCGCATTTTGCGACTCCTTGAGGGATGCTTCAGCTTCCGAAGCGCCTTAGCCTCAATCTGCCTGATCCGCTCGCGGGTGACGCTGAACTGCTGGCCGACTTCCTCGAGCGTATGGTCGGTGTTCATGCCGATGCCGAAGCGCATGCGCAGCACGCGCTCCTCGCGCGGGGTCAGGCTGGCCAGGACCCGGGTGACGGTCTCCTTGAGGTTGGCCTGGATCGCCGCGTCGACCGGGATGACCGCATTCTTGTCCTCGATGAAGTCGCCGAGGTGGCTGTCCTCCTCGTCGCCGATCGGGGTCTCGAGGCTGATCGGCTCCTTGGCGATCTTCATCACCTTGCGGACCTTCTCGAGCGGCATCGACAGGCGCTCGGCGAGCTCCTCGGGGGTCGCCTCGCGGCCGGTCTCGTGGAGGAACTGGCGGCCGGTGCGGACCAGCTTGTTGATGGTCTCGATCATGTGCACCGGGATGCGGATGGTGCGCGCCTGGTCGGCGATCGAGCGGGTGATCGCCTGGCGGATCCACCAGGTGGCGTAGGTGCTGAACTTGTAGCCGCGGCGGTACTCGAATTTGTCGACCGCCTTCATCAGGCCGATATTGCCTTCCTGGATGAGGTCGAGGAACTGCAGGCCGCGGTTGGTGTATTTCTTGGCGATCGAGATGACGAGGCGGAGGTTGGCCTCGACCATCTCCTTCTTGGCGATGCGCGCTTCTCGCTCGCCCTTCTGGACCATGTTGACGATCCGGCGGAACTCGACGAGCGAGGTGCCGGTCGCCTGGGCGATGTCGGCGATCTCGGACCGGATGCGCTCGACGGTGTCGGCCTCGGCGGCGGCGAAGGCCGCCCATTTCTTGTCCTGGCCGGCCATACGCTCGAGCCATTTGTCGTCAAGCTCGTTGCCCATGTAAGCTTCGAGGAAGGCGCGGCGCGGCACGCGGTGGCGCTCGGCGAGGCGGAGCATCTGGCCGCCGAGCGCGGTCAGGCGGCGGTTGAAGCTGTAGAGCTGGTCGACGAGATATTCGATCTTGCTGGCGTGGAACTGGACGCTCTCGACCTCGGCGGTCAGTTGCTCGCGAAGCTTCTGGTATTTCTTCTCGTCCGAGGCGGGGAATTCACTGCCGGCGCCGAGCGATTCGAGGCGTGAGGCCTGCAGCTTCGAGAATTTCTTGTAGAGCGAGGTGATGGCGGCGAAGCGCTCGAGCGCCTGCGGCTTCAATTGCTCCTCCATCTGGGCGAGCGACAAGGTATTGTCCTCGTCCTCCTCCTCGGCCGGGGCCTGGGTGCGGCGCTCGACCAGATCGTCCTCGTCGTCGCCGGCGGCCGCCTGTGGCTCCTCGACGATATCCTCTTCCTCCTTGATCGACGGGCCGGCGGTCTTCTCGCTGATCTCGTCCTCGCCGCCTTCGCCTTCCTCGGCGCCGGCGATCTGCTCGGCGGTCGGGCCCTTCGAGACCATCGCCTCGAGGTCGAGGATCTCGCGCAGCTGCATGCGGCCCTCGTTGAGGGCGTTCGACCAGCCGATGATGGCGGTGAAGGTGATCGGGCTTTCGCACAGGCCCCAGATCATCGTGTCGCGGCCGGCCTCGATTCGCTTGGCGATGGCGATCTCGCCCTCGCGGGAGAGAAGCTCGACCGCGCCCATCTCGCGCAAATACATGCGCACCGGGTCGTCGGTGCGGTCGACCGCTTCCTTCTTGGTCGCCGCCGCCGGCCTCGGGCCGCCGTCGTCGAGCGGATCGACCTCCTCCTCGGGCTCGGGCTCCTTTTCGTCGTCGTCACCCGAATCCTCATTCTCGACGATGTTGACGCCCATCTCCGAGATCGCCGACATGACGTCCTCGATCTGCTCGGAGCTCATCTGGTCCTGGGGCAGCGCCTCGTTGAGCTCGTCGTAGGTGAGGAAGCCGCGCTTCTTGGCGCGGGCGATCAATTTCTTGATCGACGCGTCGTTGAGGTCGATGAGCGGCGCGTCGCCGGTCTCGATTTCGCTGTCCTGAGCTTCGTTCTTGGCCATCAATGCGCGCCCGCTTAGTCGCTGCCGGCGAGGGACGCCAGCCTCTCCTTCACCTTCTCGCGTGCGAACAGCAGCCTCCGCTGCTCCTCGAACGCCTCGACTTCGCCCGCCTTCAAACGCTCGGTCGCCGCATCGAGTGCCGCGCCGATCTCGCCGTCGGCGGCCAGGGCCTCGATGGCGATCCCGAGGTCGCGCACCGCCCGCTCGGGGTCGGCGTCGCCGCGGGTGAAGGAAAAGGCGATTCCGCCGGCGCCGCGGACGGACTTGAGGTCCGCTGCCGCTCCGGCATTTTCCAATATGGTGGCGATGCCTTGCCTATCAAGCGTTTGGCTCGTGAAGGCGGCATCGACCATGAGGTCGCGAAGCCGCGCCGCGCGCTGGTCGGATATGGCAAGGCCGGCAAGCTGCTCGGCGTGGCCGGCGAGGGCCTCGGGGAATTCGGCAAGGCCGCAGACGAGGGCGCGGGCGGTGGCGTCGTCGATGCCGCGGGCGGCGATCGCCCGGGCGCGGTCGCCGACCGGCGGCTCGGGAGGCTGGAAGCGCGGGCGGCCGCGGCGGTCGCGAACGAAAGGCCGGCGCTCGAAGCTGCGGCGCTGCGCCACCTCCTCGTCGAAGCGCGCGAGCCACTGGTCGCGGTAGAGCCGGCGAAGCGCCGGGTCGGCGATGGCATTGCTGTGCTCGATCAGCCGCTGGCGAAGACCGGCCCGCGCCTCGGGCGTGGTCAGCGGCGCCGCCTCGCGCTCGGCCCGCCACAGCCGCTGGTCCAGAGGCTCAGCTTTCTCGACCAAGGCCTCGAACGCCTCGCGGCCGGAGGTGCGGACGACATCGTCGGGGTCCTGGCCGGGGGGAAGCTCGACGAAGCGCAAGGTTCGCTCGGGGGCGAGGTGGGGCAAGGCGCGGGTGGCGGCGCGGATCGCGGCTCGTCGGCCGGCGCTGTCGCCGTCGAAACACAGGATCGGGGCGGGATCGAGCCGCCACAGGCGCTCGAGCTGGGCTTCCGTGACGGCCGTGCCGTTGGGCGCGACCGCTTCCGCGATTCCCGCCCGGTCGAGCGCGATCACGTCCATATAGCCTTCGACGACGACCAGCCGCTTGGCGGAGCGGCTGGCAGGCGCGGCGAGGTCGAGATTGTAGAGCGTCCGGCCCTTGTCGAAGAGAACGGTGTCGGGCGAATTCAAATATTTTGGCTCGCCAGGCCCGAGCAGCCGCCCGCCGAAGCCGATCACGCGGCCGCGGGCGTCGCGAATCGGGATCATCAGCCGGCCGCGAAATCGGTCGTAGGTGTCGCCAGCCTGTCCTGAGCCTGTCGAAGGGTCGGGACGGATCAGCATTCCGGTGTCGACCAGCCTGTCCTCGCCGAGGTGGGCGAGGGCGCGCTTCAGGGCCGAGCGGCTGTCGGGCGCGTAGCCGATGCCGAATCGGGCGATAGCGGCGCGATCGATTCCGCGGCCCTTGAGATAGTCGCGGGCGGCGGCGCCCTCGGGGCCGATCAATTGCTCGGCGTACCAGGCCTGGACCGACGCCATGACGTCAGTCAGCGAGGCGGCGCGGTCGGCGCGCTCCTTCGCTTTGGGGTCGGGCGCGGGCACCTCCATTCCGGCCTTGGCGGCGAGCTCCTTGACCGCGTCCATGAAGGTGAGGCCGCGCTGGTCGGTGAGGAAGCGGATGGCATCGCCGTGCGCCCCGCAGCCGAAGCAGTGATAGAAGCCCTTGTCGTCGTTGACCGTGAAGCTCGGCGTCTTTTCCTGATGGAACGGGCAGCACGCCTTAAACTCGCGCCCGGCGCGGATCAGCTTGACCGAGGGGGCGATGACGCTCGACAGCAAGGTGCGCGCGCGAAGCTCGTCGAGGAAGGCGGGGGAGAGGGTCATTGGTGCCGCTTACCGAGACGTGTCTCGACTTCGCTCGACACGAACGGAGGTTTGTTTGCGCTAGCGACGGTATCGACTTCGCTCGACACCAACGGGGGGTTGTTTGGGCCGGCGGGGGGCCCGGCTCCGCTCGACACGAGCGGGCCTTGTCGCACAGTCCCTGACCCGTTCGTCCCGAGCGAAGTCGAGGGACGTTCCTTCGGCGATCGGGCAAAATAGGAGAGGGCCGCCCAGTCGCCTCGGATCAGCGCTTCCTTTTTCGCCCGCGACCAGGGCTTGATTCGCCGCTCGGCCTCAAGGGCTTCAATTCTGGTCGGGAAATCCTGCGACCACATGAGCTCAACCGGGCGCCTTCGCGATGTGAAGTCACAGTGTCCGCCCGCTTGATGTTGCGCGAACCGGACTTCGAGATTCTCAGTATGCCCAGTGTAATAGCGACCGTCAGCGCATCGGAGGATGTACGCCCAAAAGGTCACGTTTGGTTCCTTCAAGCGTCCCTCGACTTCGCTCGGGACGAACGGAGTTTGTGGCATTCGACTCACCCCGTCGCAAGCGGGGGAAGGCGACTTATCCACAGTTGCTGCAGGGTAGGTGCCGCTAACCCAACATCTCGCGAACCAGCCCGCTCGCTCGCGCCGGCTCGATCGAGGCGGGGTGGCGGGCCTTCACCTCGGCCATGACCTTGCCCATGTCCTTCATCGACGAGGCTCCGGTGTCGGCGATGATCGCCGCGATGGCGGCGCGCGCTTCCGCGTCATCCATCTGCCTGGGCAGGAAGCGCTCGATCGCCGCGATCTCGGCCTCCTCGGCGGCGGCTAGCTCCTCGCGATTGCCCTTGCGGTAGAGCTCGACCGATTCGCGGCGCTGCTTGATCATCTTCTGAAGCACTTCGGTGACCAATTGGTCGTCGTCGGCCGGAGCGGCGCCGGTGCGCGCCTCGATGTCGCGGTTCTTGATCGCCGACTGGACGAGGCGGAGGGTTGCCACAGTCGGCTTGTCGCCGCTCTTCATCGCCGTCACCAATGCGCTCTTGATGTCGTCGCGGATCATCGTTTCGCCTCTTGGAGGAAAGAGCCAGCCCTAGCTCCGGTTTCGGGCGCTGGCCAGCCGTTGACCGGCGGCCAATATCCGCTTAGCGACGATGCCTTAGCGACATCGCTGATCATACCCCTGGACGGAAGGCTTCCTTAGCCATGGCCGAGACCCGATTCACGCACGCGCCCCAACCGGAAGGCGCGACGGGAGTCGTGGTGTTCGCCGACGGCCGCACGGTCTGGGGGCAGGGCTTCGGCGCCGAGGGCGAGGCGGTCGGCGAGCTGTGCTTCAACACGGCCATGACCGGATACCAGGAGGTGATGACCGACCCCAGCTACGCGAAACAGGTGATCGCCTTCACCTTCCCGCACATCGGCAACGTCGGCGCCAATGACGAGGATGTCGAGGCGGCCGAGGCGCATGCGCTCGGCTGCCTGGTGCGCGAGGTGGTGACCGAGCCCAGCAACTACCGCGCCAACCAGGGATTTGCCGACTGGATGAAGAAATGGGGGCGGATCGGCATTGCCGGGGTCGACACCCGCGCGCTGACCCGGCTGGTGCGCGTCGAGGGCCCGCCGACCATCGCCATCGCCCACAATGCCGAGGGCAAGTTCGATTTGGACGCCCTGCAGACGAAGGCGGCCGAGTGGCCGGGGCTCGAGGGCATGGACCTCGCCAAGGACGTCAGCCGGCTGCAGGTTGAGCGCTGGACCGGCGGCAAATGGGCATGGGGGCAGGGGTATGACCTTGGCGGCGACGGCGATGGCCGCCCGCATGTCGTCGCCGTCGACTATGGCTCGAAGCGCAACATCTTCCGCTCGCTGGTCGAAGCCGGGGCGCGGGTGACGGTGGTTCCGGCCGGAGCAAGCTTCGAGGAGATCATGGCCCACGAGCCCGACGGCTTCTTCCTGTCGAACGGCCCGGGCGACCCGGCGGCGACCGGCGACTATGCGGTGCCGGTGATCCGGCAGATGCTGGAGACCAGGAAGCCTTTGTTCGGAATCTGCCTTGGCCACCAATTGCTGGCGCTGGCGGTCGGCGGCAAGACGGCAAAGATGTTCCAGGGCCACCGCGGCGCCAACCACCCGGTCAAGCGGCTGGCCGACGGGCGGGTCGAGATCACCAGCATGAACCATGGCTTCGCGGTCGAGCGCGAGGGCCTGCCGGCCAACGCCCGCGAGACCCACGTCTCCCTGTTCGACGGCAGCAATTGCGGCTTCGAGCTGACCGACCGGCCGGCGTTTTCCGTCCAATACCACCCCGAGGCCAGCCCCGGCCCGCAGGACAGTTTCTATCTGTTCGAGAAATTCGTCGGGGCGATGAAGTGATCGGAAGGGCGCTCATATCCATCTCTGCGCTTGCCCTTTCCGCCTGTGCGACGGCGCGGCTGCACAGCGTGGATGAGCTCAACGCCGTCGGCCGCCAGTGCGGGCTGGCGCTCGGCGAATTGTTCCAGGACGAAAGCGAGAAGCGGCTGGTCTTCCTGTTCCGGGTCGAGCCGACTCCGGCCGAGCGCGCGTGCGTCGCCCGCTGGGCGAAGAAGAACCGCCTGAAGCCGGTGTTCGTCGAAGCCATGCTGGAGCCCGAAGGCTGATGCCCAAGCGCACCGACATCTCCTCGATCCTGATCATCGGCGCCGGGCCGATCGTCATCGGCCAGGCGGCCGAGTTCGATTATTCCGGAAGCCAGGCGGTCAAGGCCCTGAAAGAAGAGGGCTACCGGGTGATCGTCGTCAACTCGAACCCGGCGACGATCATGACCGACCCGGAGCTCGCCGACGCCACCTATATCGAGCCGATCACCCACGGCTTCCTCGCCTCGATCATCGAGAAGGAGCGGCCCGACGCGATCCTTCCGACGATGGGCGGGCAGACGGCGCTCAACACGGCCCTGAAGCTTCATCACAACGGCACGCTCGAGCGGCTCGGCGTCGAGCTGATCGGCGCCAATGCCGAAGCGATCGAGAAAGCCGAGGACCGGCAGAAATTCCGCGACGCGATGGACCGCATCGGGCTGGAAAGCCCGCGCTCGGCGATCGTCCATTCGGTCGCCGAAGCGCTGGCGGCGCTCGACACGGTCGGCCTGCCCGCGGTCATCCGGCCGAGCTTCACATTGGGCGGCACCGGCGGCGGGATTGCCTACAACCGCGACGAATATGTCGACATCGTCCGCTCCGGGCTCGAGGCGAGCCCGACCACCGAGGTGCTGATCGACGAATGCCTGGTCGGGTGGAAAGAATATGAGATGGAGGTCGTCCGCGACCGCAACGACAATGCCATCATCGTCTGCTCGATCGAGAATATCGACCCGATGGGGGTGCACACCGGCGATTCGATCACCGTCGCCCCGGCGCTGACGCTGACCGACAAGGAATATCAGCGCATGCGCTCGGCGGCGATCGCCGTGCTGCGCGAAATCGGCGTCGAAACAGGCGGTTCCAACGTCCAGTTCGCAGTCGATCCCAAGACCGGGCGGATGGTCGTGATCGAGATGAACCCGCGCGTGTCGCGGTCATCGGCGCTGGCGTCAAAGGCGACCGGCTTCCCGATCGCCAAGGTCGCCGCCAAGCTCGCGGTCGGCTACACGCTCGACGAGATCGCCAACGACATCACCGGCGGCGCGACCCCGGCGAGCTTCGAGCCGACCATCGATTATGTCGTCACCAAGATCCCGCGCTTCGCCTTCGAGAAATTCCGCGGCGCGCAGGGCGTTCTGACGACGTCGATGAAGTCGGTCGGCGAGGTGATGGCGATCGGCCGAAGCTTCGCCGAGAGCCTGCAGAAGGCGCTTCGCGGGCTCGAGACCGGGCTTACCGGGCTCGACCGCGTGCGCGATCTCGAGAATGCGGATCCGGCTGCGATCGAGAGTGCGCTGGCGGTGCCGCGCCCCGACCGGCTGCTGGTCGCCGCCGAGGCGCTGCGCCAGAGCTTCACGGTCGACCGGATCAACGCGATCGCCGGCTTCGACCCCTGGTTCCTCGAGCGGCTCAAGGAGATCGTCGAGGCCGAGGAGGAGGTCCGCGCCAATGGCCTGCCGACCGACGCGGCGGGGATGCGGCGATTGAAGGCGATGGGCTTTTCCGACGCCAGGCTGGCCGAGCTCGCGCTTCGCTCGGCGCATGTGAACCGGGAGATGGGCGAGCTTGCCGCGCGCGGCTCGGGCCTGATCCACGAGGCGCTTCGGGCGATGACCGGCGGCGTTACCGAGAGCGAGGTGCGCATCCACCGCCTGAGGCTTGGCGTCAAGCCGGTGTTCAAGCGGATCGACAGCTGCGCCGCCGAGTTCGCGGCGGCGACCCCCTACCTCTACTCGACCTACGAAGCGCCCGTGTTCGGCGAGCCCGAGGACGAGGCCGAGGTGTCCGACCGAAGGAAGGTGATGATCCTCGGCGGCGGCCCCAACCGCATCGGCCAGGGCATCGAGTTCGACTATTGCTGCTGCCATGCCGCCTTCGCGCTCGGCCGCGACGGGGCGGGCCATGAGACGATCATGGTCAATTGCAACCCCGAGACGGTGTCGACCGACCCCGACACGTCCGACCGGCTCTATTTCGAGCCGCTGACCGCCGAGGACGTGCTCGAGATCGTCGTCCGCGAGGTCGAGAAGGGCGAGCTTCTCGGAGTGATCGTCCAATTGGGCGGCCAGACTCCGCTCAAGCTCGCCGCCGAGCTGCAGGCGTGCGGAGTGCCGATCCTCGGCACCAGCCCGGATTCGATCGACCTTGCCGAGGACCGCGAGCGCTTCGCCCGCCTCGTCAACACGCTCGGCCTCAGGCAGCCGGCCAACGGCATCGCGCGCAGCCGTGACGAGGCGATGGCGGTGGCGCAGCGCATCGGCTACCCGGTGCTTCTGCGCCCCTCCTACGTGCTCGGCGGCCGGGCGATGGAGGTCGTCGAAGGGCCCGAGCAGCTCGACCATTACATCGCCACCGCGGTCGAGGTGTCCGGCCGGAGCCCGGTGCTGATCGACCGCTACCTGCGCGATGCGATCGAGGTCGACGTCGACGCCATCGCGGACGGCGAGGAGGTCGCCGTCGCAGGGATCATGCAGCATATCGAGGAGGCGGGCGTCCATTCGGGCGACAGCGCCTGCGCGCTGCCGCCGCACAGCCTGCCGGGCGAAGTGGTCGCCGAGCTCGAGCGGCAGACCAGAGAGCTGGCGCTGGCGCTCAAGGTCAAGGGGCTGATGAACGTCCAATATGCGGTCAAGGACGGCGAGGTCTATCTGATCGAGGTCAATCCTCGCGCCAGCCGGACCGTGCCGTTCGTCGCCAAGGCGAGCGGCAGCCCGGTGGCGAAGATCGCCAGCCGCGTGATGGCCGGGCAGAAGCTGGCCGAGGCGGGCACGATCGAGCGGGTCGAGCGCTACACCGCGGTCAAGGAATCGGTATTCCCCTTCGCCCGCTTCCCGGGGACCGATCCCGTGCTCGGGCCTGAGATGAAGAGCACCGGCGAAGTCATGGGAATCGACAAGGATTTCGACATGGCGTTCAGCAAGGCTTTGCTCGGGGCCGGGGTCTTCCTGCCCGACGAGGGAACGGCTTTCGTCTCGGTCAAGGACAGCGACAAGGACATTATCGTGCCGGCGGTCGAGAAGCTGGTCGAGCTCGGCTTCAAGGTGATCGCCACCGGCGGCACTGCCGATCATCTTGCCGCCCGCGGGCTGCCGATCGAGCGGGTCAACAAGGTCGCCCAGGGCCGTCCGCACATCGTCGACCGGTTGCTCGACGGCGACGTGCACCTCGTCTTCAACACCACCGAAGGCTGGCAGTCGCTTCAGGACAGCCATTCGATCCGCGCGACGGTGATCGCCCGCAAGGTTCCTTATTTCACCACGGCCGCGGCGAGCATTGCCGCGGCGCGCTCGATCGAGACCCTGCGCGGCCGCAAACTTGAAGTTCGGTCGCTGCAAGCCTATTATTCCGGCTCTTAAAGAACCGATCTCAGCCGACAATCCGCCTCAAATCGTGTGAGCCAGTCAGGCCGCGCCGGGGCAGGGTTTTGAAGGAAGGGCAAGACGAATGGCGAGTGCCGACAAGGTACCGATGCTGGCCGAGGGCCATCGCAAGCTCAGCGACGACGTCAGGCATCTCAAGACGATCGAGCGGCCGGCGGTGATCGACGCCATCGAAGCGGCGCGTGCCCACGGCGATCTTTCCGAGAATGCCGAATATCATGCCGCCAAGGAACGGCAGGGCCAGATCGAGGCGAACATCGCCGACATCGAGGACCGGCTGAGCCGGGCGATGGTCATTGATCCCGCCACCCTGTCCGGCGACAAGGTGGTGTTCGGGGCGACCGTCACCCTGATCGACGAAGACGACAAGAAGGTCCGCTACCAGCTGGTCGGCGAGGTCGAAGCCGACGCCAAGGTCGGGCGAATCAGCTACAATTCGCCGCTGGGGCGGGCGCTGATCGGCCGCGAGGTCGGCGACGAGGTCGAGGTGTCGACTCCGTCGGGCGACCGTTACTACGAAATCGCCAAGGTCGAATTCCTGTAGTCGCGATGCGCCTGCCGCGCACCGTCACCGTCGGGATCGCCGTCGTCACCGGGGCTCTGTGGCTGCTGGTCGAGCTGATGGGCGCGACCAACCAAACGGCCGTCGCCATCGGCCTGATTCCGGCGCGGCTGTCGGGGCTCGACATACCGTCGCTGGTTCCGGCGTGGCTGACTCCGCTGACCTCGACCCTGGTCCACGGCAGCTTCCTGCACCTTCTGTTCAACATGCTGATGCTGGTCTGGTGCGGAAGCGCGGTGGAGCGCGGGCTTGGCTCGAAGTCGCTCGTCATCCTGTATCTGGTCGGCGCCTATGCGGCCGCGGTCGCGCAATGGCTTTCGGCACCGGGATCGATGACCCCCGTCATCGGCGCCAGCGGCGCGGTCAGCGCGGTGATCGGGGCCTTTGCGCTGAGCTTCGGCCAGACCCGCCAGATCGTCCCTTCGGCACGCCTCAACCGCTGGCTCAACGCTCTCTGGCTGATGGCCGCCTGGGTGGCGATGCAGATCATGATCGCTTGGGCGGCGGGTTCTCAAGGGGTTCTGCTTGCGACGCCGGCGCACGTCGGCGGGTTCCTCGCCGGGATGCTCTTGCAGCGGCCGCTGCTGCTGTGGCGCTACCGCGACGCCTGAGCCGGTTCCGGGGCGGTGTCGGCGTCGGGCTCGAGCAGCCGGTGCAGGTGGACGACGACATATTTCATCTCGGCGTCGTCGACGGTGCGCTGGGCGCGGCCCCGCCACGCTTCCTCGGCGGCGGCATAGCTGTCGAACAGGCCGACGAAATCGATCGCCTCGAGATCGGTGAATTCGAGGCCCTGCGGGTCCTTGACGCGCCCGCCGAACACCAGGTGAAGCTTGCTCATGGCCGGATCGCTAGCAGGATTTCGCCTGATTGCGAACCGGCCTCGGTCCCGGCGGCTCAGTCGCGCCCGCGCGCCGCGTCGAGCGCCGCCTGCGCCGAGGTCCGGGCGGCATCGCCGACCCCTTGGATCATCGAACGGACGGTCTCGACCGCCTTGTCCTTGGACAGGCCGAGCTCGTCGAGCTTGGCGGTGCCGGCCTCGCGCGCCGCCTCGGCCGCCGCCCTGGCCCGCTCGCCGAGCTTGTCGCCGACCGGGCGCAGCAGCTGCTCCTCGCCGCGCGTGCGCGGCAGCAGGGCCGCCAGCAAGGCCCCGGCGGCAAGGCCGCCGGCAAGCGCGATCAGCGGCGCTTCGCTGAGGGCGTCGCCGGCGCGCCGGCCGGCATCCGCGACACGGTCTCGGGCCTCTCCGTAAGTCTCGATCGCGCGCTGACGGACGTCGCTGCGGAATCCGCCGCTCTCGCCGCTCTCGCGGCTCTCGCCGCTGCCATTGTCAAAGTCGCTGTCGTTCATTCCACTGTCTCCGTATGTGCTGAGTTTGGGGAGGTTCCCTGCGTTTTCTTGTCGTTGTCGCGCGAGCGGGCGCCGTCGAAAAAGCGAGTCGCGAGATCCTTGACCGGCTCGCGGGCGAGGAACAGGGCGATTGCCGCCACCACCCCGGTCGCCGCCAGCGGCCGCGCCCGGACGACGTCGACCGCATCCTCGGCGATGTCGGCTCCCTTGTGCTTGGCCCCTTCCCAGGCACTGTGCGCGAGCGTTTTCGGGCTGAGACGAAGCTGCAGCTCGCGCGCCGTCTCGACCAGCCTGCCGCGGGCCTTCTCCGCCTCGATTCGGGCGGCGGTGACTTCGCCCGGTTCCCTGGTCATGGCGCATCGCCGATCCGCTTGATCGCCGCCATCGCCAGCACCCCGGCGAGGCCGCCGAACAACATCGCCGCGATGATCCCGGCAAGCAGCGGCCCGACGAGAGGAGCGAGCGCCATCGTCACTCCGACGGCGAGACCGGCCATCGCCGCAAGCCCGAAGGCCAGCGCCGCGCCGAGCAAGATGCCGGCGACCTTGTAGCCGCCGGCCTTGGCGCGGGCGATCGCCTTGACCACCTCAACCTCGGCGCGGGCATAGGCCTTGCCGTCGTCGACCAGCTGGTTGACGAGATCGCCGATGCTGCGCTCGTCGGTCGAGCGCGGCTCGGGCTGGTCGACCGGCGGTTTCAACATCAGCCCTGCGAGCCGCGGCGGTTGCCGCCGCCGCTGTCGTCGCCATCGTCGTTGCTCGACAGTCCCGTCTTGATCAGCCGGGCGAGGGCGAAGCCGACGATCGCCGCTCCGGCCAGCGCCACTCCGGGGCTGCGGCGGACGAATTCGCGAGTGTCCTCGATCAACTCGTCCGGATCCTTGGAGGCAAGGCTGCTCGCTGTGTTCTCGATCGCGGCGGCGGCCCGGCGGGCATAATCGCCATATTCCTGCCCGAGCCGTTCATCGATCCCCTCGGCAGTGTCGCCGACCATCCGGCTGACCGATGACAGGGCTTCGGCCGATCGCTCGAGGCTCTGCCCGATGAGGCCGCGCGCCTTGTCGGCGGCCTGGCCGGTGAGCTTCTCGCCGCCGCTGCGCAGCCGCTCGGCGAGGCTGGAGTCGCTCGAGCCGTCGTCGTCCGTCGTCAGCCGCTCGGCGACCAGTATGTCGTCGGCCGTGGTGCCAGCCGCTCCGGTCTGCGTAGCGCGGCCGGCGGGATTGCCGGCGCCGCCCAGCGCATCGGGAGCGGCCGCAGCGCCGGTATCGACCAGCCGGTCCGAGCCGCCGGTCTCGGTGCCGGCGACGCCGGTGCCGCTGATGCTTCCGCCGGTGCTGGCGTCGCGGTTGCCGCCCGCAGCGCTGTTCGGTGAAGCGCTGCTCGAAGCGCCGGCGATGACCTTGTCGGTGCCTTCGGGGAGATCGGATCTGTCTTGCGCCATAAGTTCCTCCTTTGCCTCATCAAACCCTGAGGCCGGCGGCTTCGTTCCGGCAAGCGGGGGTGAAACTTGCACGTCCCGCCGCTCGGCCTATACGAGGCCCGTTCCGGACAATCATTACGCCTGCGCAAGAAAGATTTCCATGACCGCGATCGTCGACGTCCATGCCCGCCAGATCCTCGACAGCCGGGGCAACCCGACCGTCGAGGTCGACGTCACCCTGGAGGACGGCAGCATGGGCCGCGCGGCAGTGCCGTCCGGGGCCTCGACCGGGGCGCACGAGGCGGTCGAGTTGCGCGACGGCGACCGGGGCCGCTGGCTCGGCAAGGGCGTCGGCAAGGCTGTCCGCGCGGTCAATGGCGAGATCGCCGAGCTGGTGGTCGGCCGCGAGGCCGAGGACCAGGCCGATATCGACTCGGCGATGACGCTGCTCGACGGCACCCAGAACAAGGCCCGGCTCGGCGCCAATGCCATCCTCGGAGTCAGCCTGGCGACCGCCAAGGCGGCGGCCGACGCGCTCGGACTGCCGCTCTACCGCTATGTCGGCGGAGTCGATGCCTCGCTCCTGCCGGTGCCGATGATGAACATCCTGAACGGCGGCGCCCATGCCGACAATCCGATCGATTTCCAGGAATTCATGGTCATGCCGGTCGGGGCGGAGAGCTTTTCCGAAGCCCTGCGCTGCGGCGCCGAAATCTTCCACTCGCTCAAAAGCGCGCTTGCGTCGGCCGGCCTGTCGACCGCGGTCGGCGACGAGGGCGGCTTCGCCCCCGACATCGCCTCGCCGAGGCACGCGCTCGACTTCATCCTGCGCTCGGTCGAGGCCGCCGGCTACACGCCCGGCGACGACGTTCTGATCGCGCTCGATTGCGCCGCGACCGAATTTTTCACGAACGGCCGCTATGAACTGCAGGGCGAGGACAGGAGCCTGTCGCCGGCCGAAATGGCCGCCTATCTCGGCGAACTGGCGGACGCCTATCCGATCGCCTCGATCGAGGACGGCATGGGCGAGGACAATATGGACGGCTGGAAATTGCTGACCGAGCGGCTTGGCGGCCGCGTCCAGCTGGTCGGCGATGATTTGTTCGTCACCAACGTCGATCGGTTGTCGCAGGGGATAGCGGACGGGCTGGCCAATTCCATCCTGATCAAGGTCAACCAGATCGGCACCTTGAGCGAGACGGTGGCGGCGGTGCGCCTTGCCCAGTCGAGCGGCTATACCGCGGTGATGTCGCACCGCTCGGGCGAGACCGAGGATTCGACCATCGCCGACCTCGCCGTCGCTTTGTCGTGCGGGCAGATCAAGACCGGCAGCCTCGCCCGTTCGGACCGGACTGCCAAATACAACCAGCTGTTGCGCATCGAGGAGGAGCTCGGCGATTGCGCGCGTTACGCGGCACGGACGGTGCTGAAGGCCTATCGGCCGGCCTGAGCCGTCATGCTGAACTGGTTTCAGCATCCATTTTCGAGAGGCGCACCGCGTTTCAAGATGATGGACCCTGAACCAGGTCCAGGGTGACTGCTTCGCAGCTCATCCACAGCTTTATCCACCGGCTTCAGCTTTTTCCTTGCCTTCATGCCGTCTTCGTGATTCTTCTTGAGGCATGGGGGGAGCAAGCCGAAGCATCGGACTGATCCGCAGGGCGGCGATGCCGGCGCTGGCGCTGATCGTCGTCGGCACCTTCGCCGGCCATGCGATCGCCGGGCCGAACGGGCTGCTCGCCTGGGGCGGCTATCGCCAGGAGCTCAACGACAGGCGCGTCGAACTTGCCAGGCTCGAGGCGGAGCGCGAGCAATTGCGCCATCGCTCGGCCCTGCTCGACCCGAAGAAAGCCGACCCCGACATCGCCGAGGAGCTGGTCCGCCGCGACCTCGGCCTGGTGCGCCCCGACGAGGTCATCATCCCGCTCGAATAAATCTGCTCTATTGAACGGCTTTTAGCTTAGGGATCAGATCATCTGGGGAGCGGGAGGAAGCAAGGATGGTTCAGGCGGCGGTTCTGGCAATAAGCCCGCTCATGATGCTTGCCGCGTGGGCCTCGCCAATGAATGCGCAAGCACGTGCAGTCGATGCAACCACTGCAAGGGGTCTCGCCATACCTCCAGGCGGTGGACACACAGTGACGTTTTGCACTTCCCCCGAGATTAGTGCGACAATCAAGATCGATCCTCCGAGCGGCGGATCGACCCGGTTCTCGATGGGAACTGCTGAGCTTGCGCCAAGGTCAAGCAACTCGGGAGTCCATCGGACGGCAGACGAGATTATCTACTTTGTCCGCGGCACAGGCACTGCCCAAATCGGCGAGGAAACCGTTGTCGTCGAGCCCGGTACGACCTTGTTTATCCCCGAAGGACTTCGCCACAGTTTCACAAACAGTAGCGACGAGCCGATGGAGTTCGTCTGGGTGTTCGCTCCTGCGGGCTTTGAAGCCGGCTTCCGGACGAGCGGGGTCGCGCCAGGCACCGCCTGTCCGCCGCAGAGGTGATCCCGACGGCCGTGGCTTTGTGGCCTCCCCGGCGCTCGCCTCTCAGAGAACCAGGCTCGTTCCCACCGCCCGCTGCGCGCGCAACGCGCTTATGGCTCGAGCGTCCGCTTTCGACCCATTGCGGACATTAGAACTCGCTCCTTGAAATGCGATATTCGTCAATCGAACCTTGGATGCACGGCATCGCACGCGAACATTTTGATGCCGCTGCAATCGAGGCTCGAATGGACTTCAATTGAGCGCAGTTTCGCGCTTCAGCGAATTTGAAGAGAAACACAGGTCGTGGGTTCATTGAGCGGGCGAGCACTACGTACTTCAACAACTGTGCTTCGGTGAGGGTGGAACCGTGCCAGGACCAGGTGCCCACAGTTGTCTCCGCACCGTACATTATCACGCTGGGTGTGTAGGGCACCGGCGAAGGCTTGAGGTTGATTGCTAGTTCCCACTCGTCAGAGAGGGGACAATATTGGTCGATTGGGAATTGATGCAATGAAGTGAGTTGGAATGATCGATCCGCCGGTATCGAGCGGCCGTTGCAGCTCGCTGAAAAAAAGCAGAGCGGCCAGAAGAACACAGCAGCGACCAAATGACATTCCTCGTACTAATTCAGCGAATGCAGCTTTCCACCTATTGCGGACATTAGCTGTCGTCAGGCGCGACGGATTCCACCGATATCGCCAAGCTTCCTCCCGGCGCCGTGGAATGGTTGCCGCCCCGGCACTCGCTGCCTATAGGCGTCGCCGTCCATTGCATTGGAAGAGAGACACGTGGCGCCTTCCGCCAAAACCAGGAAATCGACCGCGACGCCGCCCGCCGACTTCGAGCGGCCGCCCGAGCCCAAGCGCTATCAGCCGGGCCGCGACGAATTGCTCGACCTCTACAAGCAGATGCTGCTCATCCGCCGCTTCGAGGAGCGCGCCGGGCAGCTCTACGGCCTCGGCCTGATCGGCGGCTTCTGCCACCTCTACATCGGCCAGGAAGCGGTCGGAGTCGGCCTTCAGTCGGCGATGACGGTCGGCAAGGACAGCGTCATCACCGGCTATCGCGACCACGGCCACATGCTCGCCTACGGCATCGACCCCAAGCTGATCATGGCCGAGCTGACCGGCCGCGCCGACGGCATTTCCAGGGGCAAGGGCGGATCGATGCACATGTTCAGCGTCGAGCACGGCTTTTACGGCGGCCACGGCATCGTCGGCGCCCAGGTGTCGCTCGGCACCGGCCTCGCGCTCAAGCACAAATATAGCGGCGATGGCGGGGTCTGCCTGGCCTATATGGGCGACGGCGCCGCCAACCAGGGCCAGGTCTACGAAAGCTTCAACATGGCGAAGCTGTGGAACCTGCCGGTGATCTACGCGATCGAGAACAATCAATATGCGATGGGCACGTCGGTCGCGCGATCGCACGCCGAGCCCTTGCTCTACCGCCGCGGCGAGAGCTTCCGCATCCCTGGCCTGCAGGTCGACGGAATGGACGTGCTTAGCGTCCGCGGCGCCGCCGAGGTGGCGCTTGACTGGGTGAGGGGCGGCAAGGGGCCGATCATCCTCGAGCTAAAGACCTACCGCTACCGCGGCCATTCGATGTCCGACCCGGCCAAATACCGGACCAAGGAGGAGGTCCAGCAGTACCGCGAGCAGCGCGACCCGATCGAACATGCCAGGCGCGACCTCGAGGCGATGGGCGTCGCCGAGGAGGATTTGAAGGCGATCGACAAGCAGATCAAGGACATCGTCGTCGAAGCTGCGAAATATGCGGAGGATGCGCCCGAGCCGGACGCGGCCGAGCTCCACACCGACGTGCTGGTGGAGAGCTACTGATGGCGCTCGAGCTCACCATGCCCGCTTTGTCGCCGACCATGGAGGAAGGGACTCTCGCCAAATGGCTGGTCAAGGAAGGCGATGAAGTGAAATCCGGCGATGTCCTCGCCGAGATCGAGACCGACAAGGCGACGATGGAGTTCGAGGCGGTCGACGAGGGCACGATCGCCCGGATCCTGGTGCCCGAGGGCAGCGACGGGGTGAGGGTCGGCACTCCGATCGCCATCCTCGCCGGCGACGGGGAGGAGGTGAGCGACGTTCCCGCTTCCCGTCACCCCCGCGAAAGCGGGGGCCCAGCTGAAACTCCGTCCGACCAGAAGACCGAGCAGAGCCCGGTCGAGACCGGCGGCACCCAGGAAGCCGACACCGGCACCGCCCAGCTAACTCCCGCGGCGCCGCGTGTGACCGCCGATCCGGACGTTCCGGAAGGCACCAGGATGGTGAAGCTCACCGTCCGCGAGGCACTTCGCGACGCCATGGCCGAGGAGATGCGGCGCGACGAGCGGGTGTTGGTGATGGGCGAGGAGGTCGCCGAATATCAGGGCGCCTACAAGGTCACCCAGGGCCTGCTCGACGAGTTCGGGCCGCACCGGGTGATCGACACTCCGATCACCGAATATGGCTTTGCCGGCGTCGGCACCGGGGCGGCGATGGGGGGCCTTCGGCCGATCGTCGAGTTCATGACCTTCAACTTCGCGATGCAGGCGATCGACCATATCGTCAATTCGGCGGCCAAGACCAATTACATGTCGGGCGGGCAGATGCGCTGCCCGGTCGTGTTCCGCGGCCCCAACGGCGCCGCCAGCCGGGTCGCCGCCCAGCACAGCCAGAATTACGCACCCTGGTATGCGAGCGTGCCGGGGCTGGTGGTGATCGCGCCCTACAGCGCCGCCGATGCAAAGGGGCTGCTCAAGGCGGCGATCCGCACCGTCGACCCGGTCGTCTTCCTCGAGAACGAGCTGATCTACGGCCAGAGCTTCGAGGTTCCCGACCTCGACGACTATGTGCTGCCGATCGGCAAGGCGCGCAGGGTTCGCGAGGGCAAGGACGTCACCATCGTCAGCTACTCGATCGGAGTCGGGGTTTCGCTGCAGGCGGCCGAGACCCTGGCGGGCGACGGAATCGAGGCCGAGGTGATGGACCTTCGCACGCTTCGCCCGCTCGACCGGCAAGCGGTGCTCGACAGCCTCGGGCGGACCAACCGCATGGTCGTGGTCGAGGAAGGCTGGCCGGTCTGCTCGATCGCCAGCGAGATCCTCGCCCTGTGCATGGAGGAGGGGTTCGACGATCTCGATGCGCCGGTGATGCGGGTGACCAACGCCGACGTGCCTTTGCCCTATGCCGCCAACCTCGAGAAAATGGCGCTGATCAAGGCCGAGGATGTCGTCGCCGCCGCCAAGAGTGTCTGCTACCGCTGACGGCGAGCTTGCCGCTGCGGTCGGCGGCGACCGGCTGCTGTCGCTCCAGCATTCGAAGCCAGAGCATCGCCCGGCGCTCGAAGCCTTGTGGCGGGTCGATGCGGCGATGGGGGACGTCGTCGCCCGCGCGACCGAGCCGATGCTCGGCCGGATCAAGCTCGCCTGGTGGCGCGAGGAGCTTGAGAAGCTCGACCATCGCCCGCCGCCGCCGGAGCCGCGGCTGCGCGCCGTCGCCGCCTCGCTTCTCCCCCTCGGCATCAGCGGCCGCGACCTCGCGGCGATCGAGCCCGGGTGGGCGACCTTGCTTGACGAACCGGCCGATCCGCAATTGATCGCCGAACGCGGCCGGCACTTGTTTGGCATCGCTGCGAAGATCATCGGCCAAGACGATGAAAAGATGAGTGAATCGGGAGCTTTCTGGGCGCTGGCCAGCACCGCCCGCCGCGGCTTGCCCGAGCTGATCGGCCCGGCGCGCGAGGCGCTCCTTATCATAACCGGCCACCGCTTCGACCGCGGGGTGCGAAGCATCACCTTGCTCGCCCGGCTCGCCGCCCGCGACCTCGGCGGGCCGCCGTTCGAGCCCGAAGCCAGCCGCCGGCGGGCGCTGGCGGCGCTCGCCCACCGCTGGAGCGGCCGAATCTTCTGACCGGAATTGACTTGAGCGCATCCACAACGGAGGATGGCGGCGCCGAATCTGCGTTGGATGGAGGTGCCCGATGGCACGATTCCTCGCCGGTGCAGCGGCCTGTTTCCTTCTCGTCACCGGGGTCTTCCTGTTCTGGCAGAGCCGCGCCGAGCAGGCGCCCATGCTTCCCGCAGCGCCGCCGCCGCAGACTTCCGCCCCGTCGATGGTCGTCCAGGAGGAGCTGCCGCTGCCGATGCCCAAGGCGCCGGAAGCGAGCGCCAGGACCCGCGAGCAGAAGAGGTTCGACCGCACCGACAAGGACAAGGACGGGCGCATCACCCGCGAGGAATTGCTGGCGCCGCGCCGCAAGGCCTTCGCCAAGCTCGACAAGAATGGCGACGGCCGGCTGTCGTTCGAGGAATGGGCGGTCAAGACGATCGAGAAGTTCAATGGCGCCGACAAGGACCGCTCCGGCTGGCTGTCGCGCGCCGAATATGCCACGACCGCGCCGCCGGCGCCAAAGAAGAAGGCGGCGTGCAAGTGCTAAGCCACAGGAACAAGCGTTCGTCCTGAGCCTGTCGAAGGACTGTCCTTCTAATGGGTGGGAGACAAGGGCAGGGCTTCAACAAGCTCAGCCCGAACGGTAGGACTGGTTGAGCTGCTAATCTTCTCCAGCCACTCCGCCAAAGCCTCTCGCGCACGGCCGGTATAGGCCTTCTTTCGGTCGGCGCGCTTGAGGCGGCCGGCGAGCGGCGGCATCAGCCCGAAATTGACGTTCATCGGCTGGTAGGTCTCGGCCTCGGCGCCGCCGGTGATATGGGCAAGAAGCGCGCCGATCGCGGTTTCCTGTGGCGGAGCAGGCACGCTCTCGCCCTTTAGCTCGGCGGCGGCGAAGCGGCCGGCGAGGATGCCGATCGCGGCGCTTTCGACATAGCCTTCGCAGCCAGTGATCTGGCCGGCGAAGCGGACGTTCGGCTTCGACTTCAAGCGAAGCTCGCCGTCGAGCAGCCGCGGCGAGTTGATGAAGCTGTTACGGTGGATCCCGCCCAATCGGGCGAACTCGGCATTTTCGAGGCCCGGAATCGTGCGGAAAATTCGGACCTGCTCGCCGTGTTTGAGCTTGGTCTGGAAGCCGACCATGTTCCACAAGGTGCCGAGCGCATTGTCCTGGCGGAGCTGGACGACCGCATAGGGCCAGCGGCCGGTACGCGGATTATCGAGCCCGACCGGTTTCATCGGCCCGTGGCGAAGCGTTTCGATACCGCGTGTCGCCATCACCTCGATCGGCATGCAGCCTTCGAAATAAGGCGTGTCCGTCTCCCAATCCTTGAACGGCATCTTGTCGCCGTCGATCAGAGCCTGGACGAAGGCCTCGTATTGCGCCCTGTCCATCGGGCAGTTCACATAGTCCTTGCCGCCCTTGTCCCACCTGGCCGCCATCCAGGCGACGTCCATGTCGATGCTGTCGCGGTGGACGATGGGCGCGATGGCGTCGAAGAAGGCGAGGGCGTCCTGCCCGGTCTCGGCGGCTATCGCCTCGGCCAGTTTCGAGCCGGTCAGCGGGCCGGTGGCGATGATCGTCGGATGATCCGGCAGGGCGTCGACCCGCTCGCGGACGACGGTGACGTTGGGATGGGATTCGACCGCTTGCGTGACCTCGGCGGCGAAGGCCTCGCGGTCGACGGCGAGCGCCGAGCCGGCGGGAACGCGGTGCCTGTCGGCGGCGCGCATCACCAGCGAGCCCAGCGCCCGCATCTCCTGGTGAAGCAGGCCGACCGCATTATGCTCGGCGTCGTCGGAGCGGAAGCTGTTCGAGCAGACCATCTCGGCCAGCCGGTCGGTGTCGTGCGCCGGGGTGGTGTCGCCGCCGCCGCGCATCTCGCTGAGGCGGACCTTGAATCCCGCCTCGGCCAGCTGCCAGGCGGCTTCGGAGCCGGCGAGGCCGCCGCCGACGATGTGGATGTCGAAGGTCATGCTCTGGGCATTTAGCTCGTTGCCGGGTGCGAACCAACCGCAGGCCTGTCGCGAACGATTAGCCGTTCCGCGCGTTGGCGCCTCGATACTAAGGAGAGCAACGAAGATGGGCGACGATCATCGCGACCAGGTGCGGGAATCGGAACATACCACCATTGTCACCGACCGCGGCGACCGAGGCGGCGGCGCGGCATTGGCGGTGATCGCCATCGTCGTCCTGATCGCGGTATTGCTGTTCGTCCTGTTCAGCGGACGTATCGGTGACTCCACCGACGACATCGAGATTCCCAACCGGATCGACATTGACGTGAACCTTGGCGCGCCAGCTCCGGCTCCCGCCCCGGCGCCGGCACCGGCGCCCGAGACCGAAGTCCCGCAGCCCGTCGAGCCCACGACGAACGAGGTCGGCAAGACCATCTGATCCGAATGCCAATGCGCATCTTCACCATTGGTTATGAAGGCGCGACGGCCGGCGAGTTCGTCGCCGCGCTGCGGCAGGCGGGAGTGAAGCGGGTGATCGACGTCCGGGCGTTGCCGAATTCGCGGCGCCCGGGCTTTTCCAAGACGCCGCTGCGAAATGCGCTGGCGGAAGCCGGCATCGACTATGTTCATTTGCGCGCGCTCGGCACTCCGGCGGAGGGGCGGGCGGCGGCTCGGGCCGGGCATATCGAAGAGCTGGTGCGCATCTACGCCGGCCAGCTCGAACTGCCCGAAGCCATGGCCGAGGGCGCGCAGATGCTCGAGCTGGCGAAGGACAAGCCGTCGGCCCTGCTGTGCTACGAGCGCGAGCCCGCCGCCTGCCATCGCTCGCTGCTGCTGCGCGCAATTGCCCCCGGTGCCGAGGTGATCCACCTATACGCCTGAGGCGTCAGCACCCGCCGCCGCTCGATGCCAGCCTTGGCCGTCAGGCCGGCGGCGCGCCTTCGCCGACCAGCAATTCCTCAATGTCGGGGATCGGCCGGTCGGTCATCTCCTTGTTCAAAGTCATCACGATCCGGCGCTCGACCTCCTTGTGCAGCTCCTTGCGGAGCACGCCCAAGGCCCTGGGCGGGGCGATCACCGCGAGCGCGTCGAAATCGTTGCGCAGCGCCCGCCGCTTCAGTTCGTCGGCGGCATCCTTCACCCAGCGATCCTCATCCTGCTGGTGGAAGTCGGTTTCCTCCATCGTGTCGCGGCCGATGCCCACTCGCGGCGACTGCGTTCCGGGCCCATCGGTCTTGATCTCGCGGTCCTTGCGATCGTGACGGAAGTCATGGGATTCGGTGCGCAGGTCGATCTGGTTCTGGTCACCGTGATTGCGCAGGAGGAGCATCTTGCGGCCGTCGGCGACCAGGACCAGGGCGTTGTGGGGGAGGGACATCAGAGGCTTCTCCTCGAGTGGGTGTCGCTGCAAGCAACGCCCCCCGCCTTGCCGCCGTTCCCGCTATCCGTCGCTTCCGGAGGCCAGATCCTCGCCGACTTCGGCGCCTTCCTCCGGCGCCAGCTCCTCGATTCCCTCGGGATCGACCTCGTCCTCGGTCTCGTCGATCTTGGCGACGCTGACGACATGCTCGTTCTCGGCGACCCGGAAAATGGTCACGCCCTGGGTGTTGCGGCCCATGATTCGGATGTCGCCGACCGTGGTCCGGATCATCTTGCCCTGGTCGGTGACCAGCATCAGCTGCTCGCCCTGGCGGGCCGGAAAGCTGGCGACGACGCGGCCGTTGCGCTCCGAGGTGTCGATGTTGGCGATGCCCTGGCCGCCGCGGTTGGTGCGGCGATATTCATAGGTCGAGCTGCGCTTGCCGTAGCCGTTCTCGGTGATGGTGAGGAGGAACTGCTCCCTCTCCACCATCTCGGCATAGCGCTCGGCCGGCAGCGTGCATTCGACCTCCTCGCGATCGCGCCAGGGCGGGCAGCGAAGATAGGCTTCGCGCTCCTCTTGGGTGGTGCCGGCGCGGCGCAGGATCGACATCGAGATCACCTGGTCGTCGCCGAGCAGCCGGATTCCGCGAACGCCGGTCGAGGTGCGGCTCTGGAACTCGCGGACGTCGGTCGCCATGAAGCGGATCGCCTTGCCGTTGCGGGTGGCGAGCAGCACGTCGTCCTCCTCGGTCAAAAGCTCGACGCCGATCAGCCGGTCGGTCGGGTCGGCCTGTTCCTCGCTGTCGTCATTCTCGCTCGGGACGTCGACCGAGCCGAAGCGCATGGCGATCTTGCCGGCGGTCGGGACGTTGGTGAAGGCGGCCATGCTGTTGCGCCTTACCGTGCCGTGGGCGGTGGCGAACATGATGTGCAGCCCGCCCCATTCATTCTCGTCCTCGGGCAACGGCAGGACGGTCGAGATGGTTTCGCCCTCGAACAAGGGCAGCAGGTTGATCATCGGCCGGCCGCGGGCGTTGGGCCCGCCTTCGGGCAGGCGCCATACCTTCATCCGATAGACCCGGCCGAGGTTGGAGAAGAACAGCACCGGATTGTGGGTCGAGGTCACGAACAGGTTGGTGACCGCATCCTCCTCCTTGGTGCTCATCCCCGAGCGGCCCTTGCCGCCGCGCTTCTGCTCGCGGAAGACGACCAGCGGCGTGCGCTTGATGTAGCCGGTCATGGTCACGGTCACGACCATGTCCTCGCGCTCGATAAGATCTTCGTCCTCGATGCCCTCGGCCGCCGGCGCGAGATCGGTGACTCGAGGCGTGGCGAATTCGGCCTCGACCTCGTCGAACTCGGCGCGCATCACCTCGTAGAGGCGGGCGCGGTTGGCGAGGATTTCGAGCAGCTCGCCGATGCTTGTCGCCAGCTCGGCCAGCTCGCCGCCGATCTCGTCTCGGCCGAGCGCGGTCAGCCGGTGCAGGCGAAGCTCGAGGATCGCTTTCACCTGGGTCTCGGACAGGCGGTAATGTTTCTTGCTCTTCTGCGGTTCGACGGCCTCGACCAAAGCGATGTAGGGCCGGATTTCCTCCATCGGCCAGCTGCGGTCGAGCAATTTCTCGCGCGCTTCGGCCGGGCTGGCCGAGCCGCGGATCAGCTTCACCACTTCGTCAAGGTTGGTGACGGCCACGACCAGGCCGAGCAGGACATGGGCGCGCTCGCGGGCCTTCAACAGCTCGAATTTCGAGCGGCGGGTGATGACCTCCTCGCGATATCGGACGAAACTTTCGATGATGTCGCGAAGCGTCAGCGTTTCGGGCCGGCCGCCGCGGATGGCGAGCATGTTGGCGGGGAAGCTCGACTGTGCAGGCGTGTGGCGCCACAGCTGATTGAGCACGACCTCCGGGGTTGCGTCGCGCTTCAGATCGATGACGATTCGCACGCCTTCGCGATTGGATTCGTCGCGGATGTCGGCAACGCCCTCGATGCGCTTGTCCTTGGCTGCTTCGGCGATCTTTTCGACCAGACCCGCCTTGCCGACCTGGAACGGAATTGCGGTGAGCACGATCGAGCGGCGGTCGCCGCGGCCCTCCTCGACCTTGTGGCGGGCGCGCATCATGATCGAGCCGCGGCCGGTGGTGTAGGCGCTGCGGATGCCCGACTGGCCGAGGATCAGGGGGGCGGTCGGAAAATCGGGCCCCGGCACATGCTCCATCAGCGCTTCGGAGGTGATCGCAGGATCCTCGATATAGGCGCGGCACGCGGCCAGCACCTCGCCGAGGTTGTGCGGCGGGATATTGGTCGCCATGCCGACCGCAATGCCGCCGGCGCCGTTGACCAAGAGGTTGGGGAAGCGGGCCGGAAGCACCTGGGGCTCGCGCTCGGACGCGTCATAATTGGGCTGGAAATCGACCGTGTCCTTGTCGATGTCGCCGAGCAGGAAGCCCGCAACCTTGGCGAGACGCGCTTCGGTGTAGCGCATCGCCGCCGGCGGGTCGGGGTCCATCGAGCCGAAATTGCCCTGGCCGTCGATCAGCGGCACCCGCATCGACCAGCTCTGGGTCATCCTGGCGAGGGCGTCATAGATCGCGCTGTCGCCGTGCGGGTGATACTTACCCATGACGTCGCCGACGATGCGGCTCGACTTGCGGTACGGCCGGCCGGCGACGTAGCCCGCCTCCTGGCAGGCGTAGAGGATGCGGCGGTGGACGGGCTTCAGGCCATCGCGCACGTCGGGCAGGGCGCGGCTGACGATGACGCTCATCGCATAGTCGAGATAGCTCGACTTCATCTCCTCAACGATCGAGATCGGCGCGATGTCGTTGTCGTCGATATGGCCGGTGTCGTCGGCCGGCGGTTCGGTGGCCAAGGCAAATCCTGTCTAAATGGCTGAAGGGCACAGGCGATGATGCGCTTCTCGAGCGAAGCGCGCCCCCGCCACCACGGCCTAGCCGATACGGTAGCCGAACGCCACCCCGCGCGCGTGCGTACACGCGCGAGCCGGCGCGGAACGATCAGGCCCGCGACCTCTTCCGACCCTGGCTAAACTCGGGGCGGATCGGGGTGGAAAAACGTGCAAGCTCCGATTAAGGCCAAACCACCTAGCGCCGCCGACCCGCATTAGTTCGCCGAACAGGAGAAGATGATGAAATTAATGACCGTTTTCGTGTTTGCGAGCGGCCTTGGCGCATTGCTTCCGGCCACCGCCAGCGCGCAGGTGGACCGGCAGTCGGCAGTCAGGCAGGGGGCCCAGGCGTCGAATTCGCAGCAGGCGGAAGTGCAGCTTCGCCTGTCCCGAGAGGCCGATAAGCCGGTCAGGGAATTGGAAGCGGCGGTCAAGGCGAACGACGTCGCAGCCATTCCCGCGAAACTGGCGGCGGCGCAGGCCGCGGCGCGCACCCCCGACGATCATTATGCCATCGCCTCGCTTCGCCTGGAGGCCGCGACCAAGGCGCAGAACGAACCCGAGGTGCTCGCCGCGGTGGAGGCGATGCTGGCCACAGGCAAGGTGCCCGAGGCGCGCGTTGCCGCGATGCAGATGACTCTGGCGAAGGGCTATTACGCGCTCAAGCAGTACGACCGGGCGGCCCAAACCTTCGAGCAGGTGCTGGCACGCGATCCGCGGAACGTCGACGCCACGCTCCATCTCGCGGACGTCCGCAATGCCCAAGGTCGGCCGGGCGATTCCGTCACACTGATCCGGCGGGCCATCGCCGCCGTCGAGGCGGGCGGCCAGAAGGCAAGTCCGGACTGGTACCGGCGCGCGCTGGCGCGCGGCTTCAACGCCCGGCTGCCGGTGAGCATCGAGGTGAGCCGCGATTGGGTTCGCGCCTATCCGACGACCGACAATTGGAAGGAGGCGCTGCGGCTGTATCGCAACCTCGCTCCGAAGGACGATGTCCTGCTGCTCGACGTATTGCGGCTACAGAGGGCTGTCGGCGCGCTCGACGATGCGCAGGAATATTACAACCACGCCTATCTCGCCATCGCCGAGCGTTACCCGGGCGAATCGAAAGCCGTGCTCGAGGAGGGACTTGCAAGCGGCAAGATCAGCCGCAGCGAGCGCCGGGTGCAGGAGCTTTACACCGAGGTGTCGGGTGGCGCGACGGACCGGGCAAGAGCCTATCTCGCCGAGGGCGTGAAAGACGCTCTAGCCGACCCGCAAGCGCGCCTCGCGCTGCGCTCCGGGGATTCGCATTATGGCTTTGGCGACTATGCCAAGGCTGCAGAGATGTACCGGGCGGCGCTCGGCAAGGCCGGAGCCGATGCCAATTTAATCAACTTCCGGCTTGGGATGGCGCTGGCCCGCGCTGGCGATCACGCGGGCGCCACGGCAGCGTTCAACGCGGTTACCGGTCCCTATTCCGACCTTGCCAAATTCTGGCTCGTCCACATTCAGACAAAGCGCTAGGAAACAACCCTCTAGGTATTGTTTTCCTTGATCTTCCTGTCGTCAGCGACGGGCATGGATCGCCGGGAATAACGACTTCTGCGCCGAATCTAGCCCTGTCCCATTCCGGGATGGTTAAGGCGCTCCGCCTTACGCGCGCGAACGGCTCGGATAGACCGGCCCGGCATGCGTTTCGAGGATGAGAGATTAGCCGGTGCGGTTTGACGATCGCCTGAGGACGGTTCTGGCCCAGCCGTCCAGCGACCCGCACGACTGCGCGGTCCGCTGGAGGCAGCTCGTCGACCTGCTCGCACGCGGCGGACGGCAGGCCCAGGGCGCAATCATCGATGAGGCGATCGCCGCCGTCCAGGCCGACTGGCATCGGGTGGCGGAACCGCTGCGCGCCGCCGCCGCCCGAGCGATCGCCGACCGAGCCCTGCCGATTCCCCTGCTCGCCGCCTTTGCCGGGGACGAGCTTGCCGTCAGCGCTCCGGTCCTGGCCGCGGCCCGTCTCGATTCCGGCGAATGGCAGGAGGTGCTGGCTGCGGCCACAGAGGAGGCAAGGGCGTTCATCCTCTCCCTCCACAGCGAATTGCAAACAAGGCCCCCGGCGCCGGCACCCCCAGAGGCGCCGTCGCCCGAGCCTGCGACCAGCATGCCATCGCCTGCGCCGGCCGTACCGACGATCAGCGACGTGCTCGCCCGGATCGAACGGCTCCGCCAATCCCGGGAGCGCAGCAACGGTGAGCGGCAGCGCCGTGAGGGCGACGGTCGGGGCTCGGGGGCGATCTTTCGCTGGGAATGCGGCCCGTCGGGCGAGATCCACTGGGTCGAAGGGGCGCCTCGAGCCGCCCTCGTCGGCCGCTCGATCGCGCGCAACGAGGAAGAAAGCGAAGGCGTCGACCGGCGGGTTCAGCGGGCCTTCGGGATGCGCGCTCCGTTTCGTGACGCAACACTGACCCTTAGTGGGGAAGGACCCGTCGCCGGCGAATGGAAGATCAGCGGCATTCCGGCATTCGAGCCGACCCAGGGGCGATTCGCGGGATATCGCGGGGTGGCGATGCGCGCCGGGGCCGGGGAGACTCCCCGGCAAGGCGGCCCTGCCGCGCGGCCGGAACCGCTCGATGCCGCGTCGCTTCGCGAGCTTGTCCACGAGATCAAGACCCCGCTCAACGCCATTATCGGCTTTGCCGAGATCATCGACGGACAGCTGCTCGGGCCGGCCGATCGCCGCTATCGCGAGCGAGCAGCCGAAATCGTCCGCCAGGCGAGGCTTCTGCTGTCGGCGATCGACGATCTCGACACCGCAGCCAAGCTGCAGCTCGCTGCCGGTGGATCGGAAACCGCCAGCGACCTTGCCGAAATCGTCTCCACGCTCGCTCCCGAGCTGCGGGAGCAGGCAGCTGCCAGCGGCGCTGCGGTCGAGGTTGAACTGACAGCCGGTCCGGCATCGCTATGCGCCATCGAACCCGTTCTCGCCCGGCGGCTCGTTCGACGATTCCTCAGCGCGGTTGTCGACCTCGCTGGCGCCGGCGAGACCTTGCGCATTGCGTTCGCCATGGCCGAGGGCGGTCGCTGCCAGTTGCGCATTCAGCGGCCTCGGGCGCTCGAGGGTCTCGCGGACGAGCAGCTGTGGGCAGCAACGGACAAGTCGAAGGATGACGGATTGCCGCCCGGCTCAATCCTTTCGTTGCGACTGGTGCGCGGCCTTGCCAGGCTCGCCCGCGGCGAGCTGGTTCTCGCGGCCGACCGGCTCGAGCTGATGCTGCCAGGGCCGGGCAAAGTGGCGCGAGCTTGAATGGCGCCGCAGTGCACCCTATCCCATCACGGCCGGGCGGGCCTGTAGCTCAACGGTAGAGCCGGCCGCTCATAACGGCTAGGTTGGGGGTTCGAATCCCTCCGGGCCCACCAGCAAAGCTACCGAGCGCAGCGCAGCGAATTGCGCGGTCAAATCTGCCGTGCGAGCTCGGCATTGGCCGGTTCGGCCAGCCCCGGATGCGTCGCTGCGGCCGATGGTCGGGGAGACAGGATTCGAACCTGCGACCCTCTGCTCCCAAAGCAGATGCGCTACCAGGCTGCGCCACTCCCCGACGAAAAGGGCCGTTAGCAGCGCCCTATAGCCGATCCCAGATTAATTTGCGTTGGCCGTGGTTTCTGCCTGATTCTGCTGTTCGCCGTCGCCGCCGGCCCGCCCCGTTTCGCGCTCGACGTCATTGACGATGGTGTCGCCCAGCCGCGCCGCCTCGTTGGCGACATCCTCGAGCGCGTTTTCCGCGATCTCCGAGTTGTACTGGACGGTGACCTGATTGTTGCCCGGATCGCCTTCGGCCTGGCAGCCGGCCAGGGACACCAGGAGAAACGGGACGGTGACTGCAATGCGCATGGCCCTGCCTTTCGCTGTGATTCGCCTGCTCAACGCCGCCGGGGCCGTTTCGGCTCCGGCTCGATCCCGCCTGACAGTACAGCCAGCATGGTCGTCCAGGCGGCGACGTTCTGGCGCAGCGTCTCGGGGTCGATCTTGTCGAGCGTATCGTCGGGCGTATGGTGGAGGTCGAAATAATCGGTGCCGTCCTGCCTCAGGCTGACCCCGGGATGGCCGTCGGCAATCATCGCGCTGATGTCGGGTCCGCCCGCAACATCGAGCGAGCCGGGAACGATCCCGAGCGGCGCCAGCGCTCGCTGCAACGCCCGCGCTTCCTCGACCCGCGCCGGACCGAGCTTGCTGTCGACCTTCCATATGCGGCCGGCGCCGAAATCGCTTTCGGCGAGCAGGTAGTGCGGCTGTCCGCCATGCCGCCGCCGATAATCCTCGCCGCCAAGCAGGCCGATCTCCTCGGCCCCGAACCAGACGATCCGAATCGGCCGGAGCGGCCGCCCGATATCCATGATCCTTTTGGCGGCCGCAGCGACGATGGCGCAGCCGGCGGCGTCGTCGATCGCGCCGGTGCCAAGATCCCAGCTGTCGAGATGGCACGACACGAGCAGGGGCGGAGCGTCAGGATCGCGGCCGCCGACCTCGGCAATGACGTTGCCGGATTCGCCGGTGCCGAGCTGGCGCGGAGTTAGCACGAGCCGCATCCGCACCGGCTGGCCGCGCTTCAGGATGCGCTGTACTTGCTCGGCGTCGGGGATCGACAGGGCCCCGGCCGGGATCGGAGTCACGCCCTCGGCGAAGCTCATCACCCCGGTGTGCGGGTTGCGGTGATAATCGGTGCCGATCGAGCGGATGACGATGGCCGCGGCGCCCTTGCGGCTGGCGACGCTCGGGCCGCGGCTGCGCGGCGCGATCGAAGCGCTGTAGCTCGAACCGTCCTGGGTTCGCGCCATGGCGTGGCTGACGAAAACGATTTTCCCGCGCACCGCTTCGTCGGGCGCGGCCTCGAACTGCTCCATAGTGTCGAAGCCGACGAGCTCCGCCTCGATGCCCTGCGGCGGAGTGGCGGCGCTGTTGCCGAGCGCGGTCACGGCCAGCGGCTGCGGGAAGGGAACGGTGATCTCGGCATGCTCGGCCCCGCGCACCCAGACTGGCACCGGGAAGGTTTCGACCCGGACGTTGGCGAAGCCCATTGCCCGGAGCTTAGCCACCGACCAGGCACGGGCCCGGGCCTCCTGCTCGGTTCCGGCAAGGCGCGGGCCGACTTCGGTCGTCAGCCCTTCGACAATGTCCCACGCATAGTCGTCATGGAGGGCGGCATCGCGCAGCTGGGCGATCTGCGGCGGTACCGGCTGCGGCAGGGCAGGAGAGGCGCTGGCGAGGAGGAAAGCGGCAAAGATGGTGCGGGTCATGGCGGGCGGACTAGCGGCGGCACACCCCGCCTGTCACCCGTCATTCGTCGAAAATCAGAGCAGCCGCATCTGATCGCCTTCCGGCGGCGCGAACAGGTCGGCGCGAAGCGGGAATTTCGCCTGGCGAAGGCCGTAGCGCTTGGCGGCGATGTCGAAGCGGGTGCGAAGAAGCTCGGCCCACGGGCCCTGGCCCTGCATACGGGTGAAGAAATTGGGGTCGTTGTCACGGCCTCCGCGTAGCGAGCGGATGGTCGCCATGACCTTGGCCGCGCGGTCGGGGAAATGCTCGTCCAGCCAGGCGCGGAACAATGGCGCCACCTCGTGCGGCAGCCGCACCGGGAGATAAAATCCACCGCGAGCGCCGGCGGCGACCGCCGCCTCGACGATGGCCTCGAGCTCGTGGTCGGTGATCTGCGGGATGACCGGGGCGATGGCGACGTGGCAGGGGACACCGGCGTCGTTCAGCGCCTTCACCGCCGCCAGCCGCCGTCGCGGCGCCGGCGCCCGCGGCTCGAGCGTTCGTGCGATTGCGGGGTCGAGCGAAGTCACCGAAATGGCGACGGCTGCGATGCCGAGCTCGGCCGCGGGCTTCAGCAGGTCGAGGTCGCGAAGCACTCGGTCGGACTTGGTGGTGATGGTGAACGGGTGGCGGGTCTCGAGCAGCAGCTCGATGACCGAGCGGGTCACCCGCCAGCGCTCCTCGATCGGCTGGTAGGGATCGGTATTGGTGCCCATCGCGATCGGCGCGCATTCGTAGCCCGGGCGCGACAAAGCGGCGTGGAGCAATTGCGCCGCCTTTGGCTTCACGAACAGGCGCGATTCAAAGTCGACACCGGGCGACAGGTCGTGGAAGGCGTGGGTCGGCCGGGCAAAGCAGTAGATGCAGCCATGCTCGCAGCCGCGATAGGCGTTGACCGAGCGGTCGAAGCCGATGTCGGGCGAGCGGTTGCGGGTCAGGATCGACTTGGGATGCTCGATCGTGACTGTGGTCCGCCGCTTGGCGATGCCGTCGATCGCCTCGACCGTGTCGAGCCATTCGCCCTCGGCGACGCGTTCCTTGAGGTTGAAGCGGGTTGGGGTTGCGTTGCGCGTCGCCCCGCGGCCCTTGATCGACTCGACCGGCATTACCCCAGTTTACGGCGCAGGAGGGAACAAATCAAGAACGGTTATTGCGCCGCGGTGTTGAGGGGGGCGCCGGCGACATTGGGTCCGGCTGCTGGAAAACCTGGCCAACGATGCTGGACAAGTGCGGTCAGCGCCGGCGTGTCGGTGCCGCCGAGAGTCTGATAGACCCACATGTTGCGAAGCACCGCCGGCACGTAAAAGCGCGTCTCCCAATAGGGAATGCTCTCGATCCACAGCAGGGGATCGCCGCGGTCGTTGACCACCCAGCGGCCGACCGGCAGCGGCCCGGCATTGTAAGCGGCGATGATCTTGGGCAGCTGGCCTTGGGTGGCCGCACTGCCGCGGATCCGCTCGATGAAGCTCTGGCCGAGCTCGATGTTGAGCATCGGCTCGGCAAGCAGGGCCGGCGAATAGTCGATTCCGTTCCGGCGCGCCACGTCGGACCCTGTAGCCGGCATCACCTGCATCAGGCCGACCGCTCCCGCCGGGCTGACCGCGTCGATCCGGAAGGAGGATTCCTGGCGGATGTGGGCGAGGGCGAGGGCAGGGTCGATCCGCCAGCCGCCGTGCGGCGTCCAGCGCGGCATCGGATAGCGGTCGCGAGGATCGACGACCGCGCCTCTTTGGCCGTTGTGGGCGAGCCAGAATTGGGCGGAGGCGAGGTCGAGCTGCTTGGCAAGCTCGATCAGCGCCTGATGCTCGTGCGGCTGGCCGATCTGCGCCTGGTGGCGAAGCATATCCTCGGCGAGGCGGGTCTCGCCGATCGCCGCGAGCTCGATGGCCCGGCGAAGGTTGGGCAGCGACTGGACATTGGCGTCGCGGCGGCGCGGATCGAGCGGAAGCCGCTTGTCCATCGCCAGCGTCTCGCGAGCGACGAGCCCGTAAAAGCTTTCGGGTGAAGCGGCGGCCGCCCTCAGCAGGGGCGCGACGGCGTGGGGGCGACGGCAGGCCTGCTCGGAGCGCGCCGTCCAATAATGAGCGGCGGCCGACAGCTCGCGCTCGCCGGTCAGCGATGCGACCTGACGGAAGGCGCGCGAAGCCGATTCGCAGTCGCCGAGCCGCCATGACGCCAGCCCGGAGACCCAGGCAGCATGCGCCGCCCAGTCGCCGCCGGCGCCGGCCCGCCAGGCATCGGCGACCCGGCGAGCGTCCTCGTCCTGACCGATCCGGTAATAGGCCCAGGCGACCCGCTGACCGGCTTCGGCGCGGGCTTCGGCGCCGAGCAAGGGCCCGGACTGAACCAGCAGATATTCCGCGCCGGCGGCATCGTTGGCGTTGATCAACGGGTCGAGCGCGGTCCGCAACTGGTCGGCCGCCGGCTCGCCCGAAACCGGCCTTGCGCGAGCCCGTCCCGGGGCGTTGCCGAGCCACACCGTCGGCCGGCGCGGGATCACCAATGGAGCGGCGGTCGCCCCGCGAGTCACGGCGAGGCGCGCGAGCTGCTCGGCGCGCGGCAGGTCGGGCGCCTCGCGCAGCAGCGATTCGATCTGAGCGAGGCTGACCGTCGGCGATCCGCGCGCGGCATAAAGCTCGGCCCTGGCTACGGCAGTGAGGACGCCGGTCGGGAGCGCGGCAATGCCAGCCTGCGCCACGGCCCAGTTTCCGGAGCGGATTGCGTCGAACACTTCCCGCCAATCGCGCGGCACCCGCACCGCTGGAGCCTGCACCGGCGCAGCGCCGATCGGCGGCGCCGCCACGGCCTCCGGCGCGACCTGCGGCGCCTGGCCGTCCGGTAGCGGTGCGAGCGGGTCCGCGGGCTGCGCCGACACCATCAGCAGTCCGATCGCCAGGCCAGGGTTCAAGCGTCGTTCTCCATCAGCAGAAGCAGGTCGCGCCAGGCATCGGCCTTGCGCGCGGGGGTCTTGATCAGCATCCGCGGGTGAAAGGTCGCGACGGTGCGCACCCCTTCCACCTTGTACACATGACCGCGGGCCTGCGCCACGGGCCGGTCAAGCAGCGCCCGGCACGGGCCGTCGCCGAGCAGCAGCAGCCGCTTCGGCCTGGCCAGCGCGACATGGCGCCGGGCGATTTTCGCCCAGGCGGAAAGTTCCTGGGTGCCCAATTGTCCTCCCGGCGCATGGAAACAGGACAGAGAGGCGACATAGGCTTCGTCCGTGGCGATGCCGATGGCGGCAAGCAAACGCTGCGCGAGTATCCAGGAGTCGCCGCCAATCGGCTGGCCCGAAGCGGCATCCTCGGCCGACGGAGCATCGGCCATCAGCATCAACGGCGCGCCTTCGACGCCCACTGGGAGCACCCGGCGGCTGGACAGTCCGTCCCCAGGAAGTGACGCGCTCTCTCCAAGCCACGCCCGGAACGCCTCCAAAGTATCCGGCACGCCCTCTTGCGGAGTTGGCTCCAAGGCTTCCGCTGCGGGCTTGGCAGGTGCCGGGGCGAGCCAGTTGCGGGGTTCCTCCTGGATGGCGACGTCCACCCCGGCCTGGAGCCACCAGGCAAGCGCGCTTCGCGCCGCGACCGCGTCGATCGGAGTTTCCCCGCCCATTGCTCAAATTCTCTCCGCCATTGACGGCGCGGTCAAGGAATTGGCAGGGCTCGCTGGTCGAGCCGCCTCGCTGGCACGACGAGCGGCGCGCCGGGGCGCGTCCCGAAAGGAGCGCAAATGGCCGAACGCGAGTCCATGCCCTATGACGTGGTGATCGTCGGCGCCGGACCGGCAGGGCTGACGGCGGCGATCCGCCTCAAGCAACTGGCAAGCGAAGCGGGGCGCGAGCTTTCGGTTTGCGTGCTCGAAAAGGGCAGCGAAGTGGGCGCCCACATCCTCTCCGGCGCGGTGATCGACCCGCGTGCGCTCGACGAGCTGATCCCCGACTGGAAGGACAAGGGCTCGCCGCTGACCGTGCCGGTGACCGAGAACCATCACTGGGTCCTGACCGCCAAAGGCAAATGGGGGATGCCCGAATGGCTATTGCCGCGCTTCATGCACAACAAGGGCATGTACACCTTGAGCCTCGGCAATTTCTGCCGATGGCTTGCTGGGCAGGCCGAAGAGCTCGGAGTCGAGATCTTTCCCGGCTTTCCGGCCGATGAGGTGCTGTTCAACGCAGATGGGTCGGTGAAGGGCGTCGCCACCCGCGACATGGGCATCGCAAGGGACGGCAGCCATCGCCCCGATTACCAGCCCGGGATCGAGCTCCATGCCCGTTACACTTTCCTTGCAGAGGGCGCGCGCGGCCATCTGACCAAGGGCCTGGTCGAGCGATTCGGTCTGCGCGAGACAAGTGGGCCCCAGGTTTACGGCATCGGAATCAAGGAATTGTGGGACGTTCCTGCCGACAAGCACAAGCCGGGGCGAGTGATCCACACCCAGGGCTGGCCGCTTGAGGACGCGTGGGGCGGAAGCTTTCTCTATCACCAGGAGAATGGCCAGGTCGCCTTAGGCTTCGTCGTCGCGCTCGACTATCGTAACCCCTACCTCTCGCCGTTCGAGGAATTCCAGCGGTGGAAGACTCATCCCGCAATCCGCGCAGAGATCGAGGGCGGCCGCCGGGTGTCCTATGGCGCGCGGGCGATCAACGAGGGCGGATGGCAGTCTATTCCGGAGCTGGTGTTCCCCGGCGGCGCGCTGATCGGCTGCTCGGCAGGCTTCGTCAACGTGCCGCGGATCAAGGGCACGCACACTGCGATGAAGTCGGCGATGCTCGCCAGCGAGGCGGCATTTGCCGCCATCGTCGCCGACCGGTCAGGGGACCGGCTCGACGAATATGAGCGGAATTTGCGGTCGAGCTGGGTCGACAAGGAGCTGCGGATGGTCCGCAACGCCCAGCCGGCGGTGGCGCGATGGGGGGGCATGCTCGGCACGCTCTACGCCGGTTTCGACATGTGGCTCGGCCAGCTCGGAATTCGCCTGCCCTGGACCTTGAAGCACCATGCCGACCACACGACGCTCTGCCGCAAGGAGCATGTCCGGCCGATCGCCTATCCCAAGCCCGACGGAGTGCTGACCTTCGACCGCCTGTCGTCGGTGTTCATCTCCAACACCAACCACGAGGAGGACCAGCCGGTTCACCTGACGCTCAAGGATCCGGCGATACCGACGCGGATCAACCTGCCGGTCTATGCCGGGCCGGAGCAACGTTACTGCCCAGCGGCCGTTTACGAATACGTCGAGGGTGCCGATGGAGAGCCGCGGCTGCAGATCAATGCCCAGAACTGCGTCCATTGCAAAACCTGCGACATCAAGGACCCGATGCAGAACATCCACTGGGTCGCTCCAGAGGGCGGGGGAGGCCCGAACTATCCGAACATGTAAGGCACTCGCGCTGGCAGTTGCGGCGGTGCCGGCGCTGGTGCTGGCGGTACCAGCTGAGGCGGCGCGTTCGAGCTCGCCCAAAGATGCGGCGCGCACCTACGTCGAGGCGCGGGCGGCATCGCTCAGTGGCGATCACGGCCGCTCGGCGCGGCTCCTCGCGGCGCTTGCTCAGTCGCAGCCCGGCGACTTGGGAATTACCCGCAGGGCGCTGTCGGAAGCGATCGGGGCCGGCGACATGCGGCTGGCGCTGCGGCTGGTCCGCAGGCTTCCACCCGACCGGCTGGGGGTCGACGCGCGACTGTTGCTTGCAGCCGAGGATCTGCGGCGGCGGCGTCCGGGCGATGCCCTGCAGCGGCTCGCGGTCGAGGATGGCGAGGGCAATCTTGCATTCCTGACGCCCGTCCTCGCCGCGTGGGAGGCTGCCGATCGCGGCGATTCCGCAGCCGCCGTTGGCGTGTTCGAACGGATGCCGGAGGGGAGCCTGTCCCGCGGCTACGGGCCCGAACACCAGGCGCTGATTCTCATCAAGTTTCGGCGAACCGCCGAGGCCGATGCGATCGCCCGACGGGCGGTCGAAACGGCGGGCCCGCGCGCGAACCGGCTTCGACTGGCCTTTGCCGACGCATTTCTGGCCGCCGGCGATCGCCAGCGCGCGATGGGCATCCTCGAAGGCATGGGCCCCGAAGGCTGGGCGGCGCAGCGCCTGATCTCCGCCGGTCGCCCCACGGGTGTAGGCATCAACAGTAGTGCCGATGCCTTTTCGGAGCTTTTGCTCGGCCTGGCTGTGGATCTCAGCCGGATGAACAGCGAAGCGCTGCCGATCGGCTTCGCCCAGATTGCCCGCTACGCCGCTCCGAACAGTGCCGCGGCAGCAGTACTGCTCGGCATTCTGCTCGACCGTCGGGGGCGTACCGAGGACGCGCTGGCAGTGCTTCGCACCGTGCCGATGACCAGCGCGCTGTCGGCGCACGCCCGCGATGCCGAATCGCGTGTTCTCGTCCAGGCCAAGCGGTTGGATCAGGCGCTCGCCCACGCCCGAACGTCCGCTGCGCGCAGCGACGCGTCCAGCGGCGACTGGGCCCGGCTCGGCGACGTCCTTCACGAGGCGAAGCGATACGATGAAGCTGCCGATGCCTACGACCGCGCCATCCAGCTGAGCCGGAGGCCGCAGGCACGCGAAATCTGGCCGCTCTACCTGCTGCGCGCCAGTGCTCTCGAGCGCGGCAAACGCTGGCCCGAGGCCCGTTCCGTGCTCGAATCGGCACTCAGGATCGCGCCCGAAGAACCGTTGATTCTCAATTTCCTCGGCTACGCCAAGCTCGAGCGAGGCGAGGATATCGACGCGGCCGAGGCGATGATCGTCAAGGCGGTGGCGCTGGCGCCGGACGACGCCTCGATCATCGACTCGCTCGGCTGGGCGCAGTTCAAGCAGGGCCGGGTCGACGAGGCAATCGAGACTTTGCAGACGGCTGCGGTTAAGGATCCCGAGCAGGCCGAGATCCACGAGCATCTCGGCGATGCGCTGTATACCGCCGGCCGCAAATATGAGGCGCGCTTCGCCTGGAGGGCGGCGCTGTTTACCGCGGAGGACGATGTCGCCGGGCGGATCCGGGCGAAGATCGAATGGGGCCTGACCCCGGCGACCGCCGCGCCTTGAGCGCGTTTCACGAAACCGCGCACGCCAAGCTCAACCTCGCGCTGCACGTGCGCGGCAGGCTCAGCGACGGCCGGCACCGGATCGAAACGATTTTCGCTTTTTGCGAGGATGGCGACGAACTCGGCGCACAGCCTCACGAGCATGTGCATATTCACGTGCAGGGCCCGATGGCGGATCAGCTCGCCGGTCCCGGTCAAAACCTGGTGTCCAGGGCAGCGACCATGCTGATGCTGGAGAAGGCGTGCGCGGAACCGAACATGCTCGACGGTGGAGCTTGGATCACGCTCGACAAAAGATTGCCGGTCGCGGCCGGGCTCGGCGGCGGCTCGGCCGATGCCGCGGCGGCGCTGCGCCTGTTAACGCGCATGTGGAACCTCGGCCCCGTGACGGCCGAGGAAATCGCACCGAGGCTTGGCGCCGACGTTCCGGCTTGCCTGCTGTCGCGCCCGTGCAGAGGTTGCGGGGCGGGGGACGAGATCGAACCGATCGAGCTGGCGGAGCTCAAAGGAAAGCCGGTCCTGCTGGTCAATCCCGGCGTTCCGCTGGCGACGGCGGACGTATTCGCGGCCTGGGACGGGATCGATCGCGGGCCGCTGACGGACTGGCGTCACGGGCGCAACGACCTCGAAGCTCCGGCGATCGCGCTGGTGCCGGAAATTGACGAGGTCCTGCAGTGGATGCGGGCCCGGCCCGGAGCCGAGTTCGTCCGCATGTCGGGCAGCGGCGCGACCTGTTTTGCCCTGTTCGGCGACGCAGCCGTTCGCGATCGCTCGGCCGAATCGGTTCCGGGGCATTGGTGGCACATGGCGACACGGTTGCGCTAAGGGCGCTATCCATGCGCCCGATCCTCACATCCGAAGCGATGCGCGCCGCCGAGCAGGCAGCCATTGATGCCGGGACCAGCGTTGAGACCTTGATGGAGCGCGCCGGCGCG
>Ga0247712_1000012_pt1 | contig 26913 bp, 23 predicted proteins | sample 44E_DmetaG_FD_186033 | JGI IMG/M metagenome (GOLD analysis project Ga0247712, IMG submission 186033) | Soil microbial communities from hillslope of Landscape Evolution Observatory, University of Arizona, Oracle, AZ, United States - 4-4-E_D | ecosystem: Engineered > Artificial ecosystem >...
AAAGCGGACATTAGCCGAGGCTAATCCGCTTCACTCCAACATGGGACCTTACGACCGCCAAGTGCGTTGGCTTGGAAGGGAGACTGCCGATGAAAAGCCCGCTCTACAGATCGCGGGCAGGTCTGCTCGCTTTTGTCGTCCCAGCGATCCTTGCCAGCTCGTCACCCAGTCGTGAGGCAATTTCGAACCAAAGCCAGGCGCCCACTTTGCCCTCTGCGACGATGGGCAGCGGAATGCCGATGAGCGGCATGATGCGCAGTGGCATGATGGGCGGCGGAATGATGGGCGCGTCAACGGCAGAGATGCGCGTCATCCGGGGGTTGCTTGCCAATCCCGGCCGGATCGAGCGCACCGTCCGCGACGTGCCGGGCGGCGTCCTCGCCGTCAGCACCAGCGATGATCCACGAGTGGCCCAGCTCCTCCGTAGCCACGTTCGCCAAATGCGTGCGAGCTATGAACGGGACGAGCCCATCCGAACGATGGACCCTCTGTTCCGCGAGCTGTTCTTGAACAGGGAACGCATCAATTTGCAGGTCGAGGATATACCAGGCGGTGTCCGGGTGCTTCATACATCGGACGATCCGCAGGTCGTGGCGCTGATACGCCAGCATGCGCATCATTTCGTCAGCGAGGCGGCCGAGCAGGGAATGGCAAGAGCGATGAGACCGACTCCGCTCCCGCAGGGCTACCGGCGTCCGGGCCAATGAGCGTAGGGGGCTCGTCCTAGCCTCCTACCCGGAACCCCGCCGCCATAGGCCGGTTGTCGAAAACAGCCCTCGCAAAGCCGGATCATGAACTCCCAAGAGTCGATGCAGCGCCACATGGAGCAGATGGCCGCCATGCGCCGCCGGATGCTATGGGTCCATTATCTCGTCATCGCGCTCGGGGCCTGGCTGCTCACCAGCCCATTCCAGCTCGGCCTGTTCGACGCCGGCACCGTCTCGACCGTGCGGGACATCAGCGCCGAACGGGGCCTGCCTCCGGTCGACGTGCGCGCCGAACTGACCGGCTGGAACGACATCGTCTGCGGCGTGCTGCTGATGCTGTTCGGCGGGCTTTCGATCAGCGCCAGGTTCAAGGCGTGGCAGTGGGGAACGACTGCGGTCGGCCTTTGGCTGCTCTTCGCTCCGCTGCTATTTTGGACGCCTAGCGCGGCCGCATATCTCAACGACACGATTGTCGGCGCACTGGCGATCGCCTTGTCGGTGCTGATCCCGATGATGCCGGGCATGAGCCACGAGGGGATGATGGACGAAAGCACCATCCCTGCCGGCTGGACCTATTCGCCGTCGAGCTGGCCGCAGCGAATTCCGATCATCATACTTGGCTTTTTCGGTTTCCTGATCGCCCGCTATCTTGCCGCATACCAGCTGGGCCACATCGACAGCGCCTGGGACCCGTACTTCGATGGGCTGGGCGCGCTCAACGGCACCGAATATATCATCACTTCGCACGTTTCGCAGGCGTGGCCGATGGCAGACGCCGGCCTTGGTGCCACCGCCTACATGATCGAGGCTCTGATGGGGGCAATGGGCTCGGCCAAAAGGTGGCGGACAATGCCCTGGATGGTCGCCTTCTTCTTCATTCTCGTCGTGCCCCTCGGCGGCGTGTCGATATTCTTCATCATCATTCAGCCGATCATTCTGGGCACCTATTGCACGCTGTGCCTGATCCAGGCCTTCGCCATGCTGATCATGATCCCGCTAGCGGTCGATGAGGTCATCGCGATGGGGCAATATATGCGGCGCAGCTACAAGGATGGCCGGCCGCTGATCAGGACTTTCTTCCAAGGCGGACCCGATCCCGCTTCCGAGGCGAAGGACGAGGAACAGCCGCGCGGCTCTTTCGCACGGCAGCCGCGCGCTGGCCTCCTCGGAGTGACCTTCCCCTGGACCCTGCTGGCCGCCGGAGCGCTTGGCATCTGGCTAATGTTCTCGACTGTGCTGTTCGGCACCTCAGCTGGCCTCGCCGACAGCGATCATCTTTTCGGAGCCTTGACCTTGACCGTGGCGGTGATCGCGCTTGCCGAAGTCGCGCGGCCGCTGCGCTACTTGAACCTGCTGTTCGGGATCTGGATTGCCGCCTCGCCTTTCGTGCTTGAAGGTGCCGTTTCCACTGCTGCGGTCGTGAACGACATCGCGGTCGGCCTGCTGATCATTGCTCTGAGCCTCCCGCAAGGGAAGCGCAGCGCACAGCATTACGGTAGCTGGGACAGGCTGATCGTCTGAACCGGAGAAGTGCGCCATGTCGACAGCTTCGGCTGGGCCTCAGCGAATGTCCATAATGGGTGGAAACAGACAGAAGCCGCAACTGCCCCGCATGAAAGCGTCGAGCGGCTCGGCAGCTATTGGAGTTCTGGGCCCACAGCATGACGGCGGCCCTTTAGAGTCTTGAAATCAGACCGCCACCCGGTGCGGAACAGTAGCCAGACGCCGGTGATCGCGAGCCAGACGGCCGCGAGGCCGAACATCCAGATCAAAGGATGGTTGAAGCTGGTGCGCTCGGCGTAATCCATGATGTGGAGCATCCAGAAAAAGTCGAAGACACGCCAGGTGTCGTTACGGCGTTGCAGCACCGCGCCGGTAGAGCCGGATACGTAGTAGCTGCTGTTCTTTTCGTCCGCGAAGTCGACCCGCCAGATTGGTAGCTGGTGGTCGCGGACGGGCAGCGTGAGCTCACCGAGTTGCTCGACGCGGTCGACCCTTGGACGCTCGGCGTAAGCGACTGATGCGATGCGTGCCGCGAGCTGCGCATCGATAGTTATGGGCGCAGCAGTTGTGGCGTCGAACAGCCTTGTGCCCCCGTCGGTTGTAAGTTCGAACACTGGACGATCGAGGAGCGGGCGCAGGGAAACGCTCGTGATCGTAGTATCACTTAGCTGCCGAACCACTTGGGGCCACTGATCGCTCTCGAGGACCAGCTGCACAGGCGTTGGTTCGCGAGCTTCTCCGCCGGCGACCTCTTCCATCGGCAGGATCGCCATCATGGCGCCGCTCAGGGTCCACAGCAGAAGCTGAATGCCGATGATGAGGCCGAGCCATTTGTGAAGGACGCGCAGGACGTGCGTGTGGACCTTCTTCATCGGCTCGCCGCCTTTCTCCGCTTCCGCGCGAATGCGAACCAGAGCAGCCAGGCGCCGGTGAGAACGGTGGTCAAGGCGAGCATGGAGAAGCCGCGCAGCAGCCAATTGTTCACATTGTCGCGCGTTTCATAGTCCATGATGTGGAGCATCCAGAGGAAGTCGAAGATGCGCCACAGCTCATGTCGCCGCGTCAGGAGCTGCCCGGACTCCGGTGAGAGATAAAGCGTCGGCTTGTTCCAGCCGTCAAACTCGGCGCGCCACAGCGGCGGCTTGCGGCCGCGGACTTCACTCGGGAGATCAGTGATCAGCTCGAGCCGCGCGAGCTGCTCCGGCCCTGTGAACCAGTGTTCCGCAACCTGCCGGATCAGCTCTTTCGACGGAGGCGGCAAAGCCTCCCCGCTAACGGCATCCAGGAGCTGCTCGCCGCTCTCTGCCCGCACAATGTAGACGGGCTGATGGAGCAGCCAGGAAAGCCTGACCGTCTCGGCCCCAGGGACAGCGGCAGCCGCCGCGACCGGGCTCGCGATCTCTGCCGCGCGCACAGGCTTCGGCTCGGCATGTCGGATGAAATGATCGCCGTGAATGATGTCGATGTGCACAACGGTCATGTATAGACCGCTGAGGGTCCAGATCAGCGCCTGGACCCCTACGATCAGAGCAAGCCACTTATGAGTCCGTCGTGACAGGACGTGCGGTCGAAAGCGCAGTGCAGAACTCCTCTTAAGTGGACTGATGCAAGGCTGCCCGGAGCGGGCCACTTGCGATCAGCAATGGCCCATCTCGCGGTGCTCAGGCGTGCAGGTTGGGTCCGCTTTGGGCTCAGTTGGCGGCGTGGGCCTGGCTGGTGGCGTGGTCTTTGGGGGCGGCGCCTTTGGAGCGGCTCTAGTTGGCTGAGCCGCAGGCCTCGCCTTCTCCGCGGCGGGCTCGGCTCGTGCTTCCTCAGCCGGCTTGGCTTCGGATTCCTGCGCGTGGGTCATGGACTCGCCGCGCAGCATCGCCTCGATCATCTTGGCGTCTTTTTGCTGGTCTGATCGCGTCTTCTCGACCTGCTGGCGAAGCGCACCGGTGACGCCGTTTTGCAGTGCAACGTCAGACATGGCCACTCCGCCTCTGTGGTGCTCCAGCATCTTGCGCATGAATGTCTCCGAGACGTCAGCGCCCGTTGCCACCATCATCTTCTGGTGCATGTCCGTCATCGCCGGGCGGTACAGCTCCGCGCTTTGCTGGTTTGGCGCCCCATCCTTCAGGAGCTTGCGGATGTCCTCAATCTCCTTGCGTTGCTTTTCGATCGTCATTCGAGCAACTTCGGCGACATCGGCGGTCGGATTTTGCTGAAGCACGATTTCGGACATCTGAATCGCGCCCTGATGATGCTCGATCATCTTCCGAGCCCAATTGTCTCCGACGTCGGTACCGACCGCCGCCATCATCCGCTCGTTCATCTGCAGTTCGGCGTCAGCGAAGGGATTGCTCCCGTCGGCCATCACCGCGTTCATTTCATTCGCAGCCGCTTGGTTCGACGCCTCTTCACCAGAGCCGCAAGCGCCGAGGACCAGCGCCAAAGCGCTCGTCGCGGCGATCAATCCGATCTTCTGCATGCATTCCTCCTCTACTTCTGTTGTCCCTGCTATTCGGTTCGACTGAATGTCAGCGATGTTAAGTCCAGTGTGAAGCGACCCTGCCCCGACGGGGGCTCGAGCTTCGCTGCAAACAGCATCAAGGATCCACGCGCTTCCGTGGGCAAATGGATTTCGCCGCGAGCATCCGACATCATGTGCTGGCGCTTGCCGGCGGAATCCACCAGATCGACTGGATAGTTCGCAAGCGGTCTGCCGTGAGCAAGAAGCTGGAAATGATCGTTGCTCGATCTCCGGCCGACGAACTCCAGATGAGCGCCAAACACCCGTTCCGCAGCGGACCGGTCCCGGCAGTTCTGTACACAGACGAAGGCTTTCGCAAATCGCCTTGAAATCACCTTCCACGTACGAGGTTTCGCCAGCGCCTCGACCGCGGCAGCGGCATCGGGGAGCACCCGATACTCCTCGAGGATCAGCGGGATCCGGTCTTCCTCATACTCAACATCACGTGGCTTGCTGGCCCCGCCGGCGACAAGCAGCCCCGGCTGCGCTCCTGTTACTTCCAGGTTGAGAGCCTTCTCTCCTACACCGGTAGCGCGCATCGTGGGATTACCGGGACCGGCCGCAAACAGACGCTGGACACGATCGGCGGGAACGACAATCTCGGGTACAGGAAAGCTGGAACCTACGGTCGCCCGAAGCTGAACCGTGCCAGCCCCCGTGGTGGTGAACTGTTCCGGCAGCAGAAAGAAATCATGGGCGGCCGCGGCCGTCGCGACGACCAATGCACCTGCAGCACCTGCTGCCAAAACAAAACTTCTCATCCTTCTTCCTCCTCACGCCTCAACCTGACCGAAAGTGGAAATTCCGCCCGCAGCGTCAAACGCCATGACCTGGAATGGCTGCCTCGTTCCCTCTGGAACCTCCATGCCAGGCGACCCGAGCGGCATTCCGGCAACCGCGATACCTTTGAGCTGCCGAGGGCACTCGGACAGCAGGCGCTTCACATCCTTGAGCGGGACGTGTCCCTCGATCGCGTATCCCTCGACAATTGTAGTGTGACAGGACAGCAGCTCGTCGGGCACGCCATACTGCCGCTTGATAGAGGGCATGTCCGGGTGGTCGATGACACGGACCTGGTATCCGGCGTTGCGGGCGATTTCGGCCCAGGCCTCGCAGCATCCGCAGCTCGGGTCACGGTACACGGTCATGGCTGCTGCCGCCGCGGGAGCCGGCGATGGGTAGCTTTGCGGCTGTCGCGACTGATCCTGCGCCGGCTGCTCAGGTTCCGAACGGCCGCAGCCGGCGAGCACAAGGCCCGCAGCGGCCGTCAGACCGCCGACAAGGCTTCTCCGTGTCAGCATGCCGTGGTGATGATGTCCGTTGCTGTGCTTCATGCTCCTGTCCTCACCATTTGAGATGTTCGACGCCATGCACCAGCGCACCGCCGAACCAGCCTTGGACGGCAATCGCGATCGTCATGAGGGTGAGCGCCAAGATCATTCCGCCGCCGCGGTCCTCCCACGGACGCCGCCATGCCCATATTGCCAACAACAGGCCGCCTACACCGATGCCGGTGCCGAGCCAGCGATGAACCGCGAGCAGGGGATCCGCGTCCCACAGCGTCCAGCCGCCGTTGAGCCAGCCCAGCAGCGCCGAGATGGGAGCGAGGATGCCGCCTGCAACAACGAGGAACTGAACCGGCGCCGAGAAGGGGGGGCGCCTTCGCCCCACAATCGCCGTGAACAGCGCCGCGGGGAAGAATGCTATCGGGAAATGCACGATGATGGGGTGCAAGCGTCCCAGCCAGTCGAGCAGCCGCTCCGCGATTGACATCTGGGAGCGGTCTCTGGCCGGCTCCATCATCATCTCGCCCATGTTCTCGTGCATGTGCTCGGCGCTCATCTGGCCAGTTGCCGCGGCCTGCCGCTGATTCGCAGCGGCTTGCTGGGCAGCAAGCTGCTGCTGCCGTCGATGCTCCTCGTGGGCTTGCGCCGGCGACGAAAGAGACAAGCCTGCGAGAAAAAGGAAGGTAACGATTGCAGCGAGCACGCCCTTCAGGAGTCCGGGGCGGGGCATCGCGACGGTCAGAACCATATCCGCACTCCCGCCAGCAGATTGAAGCCACCGGCGTCATCACCGTCCTCCCGAAGGAAGCGGCGGGTGTCGCCGAATGCCCGCTCATATTCAACGCCCACGTAAGGGCTGAAAAGCGGCGTCACCTGATAACGCAGTCGGGCGCCGATGGAGGCACTTGTCAGGCCGGCTCCGATCTGGAGCTTGGGTATACCCTGCAGCGAGAGATCGATCTCGACTCGAGGCTGCAGGATCAGCTTCTGCGTGATCCGTAGGTCATACTCCGCCTCGGCACGTGCGGTGATCTCTCCCTTGTTCGACAGGAAAACCGCTCCGTCGACTTCCCACCAATAAGGGGCGAGGCCCTGGATTCCGAGTACCAGATGCCCTCGGTCGGGCCCTCGGCGCACGTCGTAGCGGACACCAGCCTGCAGATCGAACCAGGGGTCGATGGCATGGCTCCATAGCCCCTGCACCTCGGCGCCTTCGACGCCTTCGCCCCATTCGCCCTCCACCTCGGTTTTCAGCCAGACCTTGTCGATGTCGCCGCCGTACCAGGCTTGACCCTCGACGAGATAAGAGTCGCGGCCGTCGCGAACGCGTGTTTCGATTCGGTCGAAGAAGACCTTGTAAGCCGGCAAATCGCCATGCTCGCGACGGAGAACTTCCCGAGCTTCGGCCATGGAATGCGCGCCGTAGACCGGATCTGCAGCGTGCTCGGGTCCTGAAAAGGCAGCCGCAGGAGGCGGCATAACAGGAGGTGCTGTTTCGGTCGCGGCCGAGGGAGTGCAGTGGCCCATTGCGGCGTGCTCCGGGAGGCACGTGGAGCTACTTGCTGGAGCTGCTGTGGCCGGCTGCTCCGGTGCCGGAGTGGGCAACGTGCAATGCCCCATCGCCGCATGCTCGGGCGTGCAGGTGGTGCTGCTTGCGGGAGCTGCTGGCGGCGGTTGCGGTGACGGCGCGGGCAAGGTGCAATGCCCCATCGCCGCATGCTCCGGCGTGCAGGTCGCGGCGCCCGCTGGAGTTGCTGGGCTCGGCTGCGGCGCCGGAGCTGGTAGAGTGCAATGTCCCATCGCTGCATGCTCAGGCGTGCAGGTGACGCTCGCTGCTGGAGCTGCTGCCTCCGGTTGCGGCGCCGGAGCGGGCAGAGCGCAATGCCCCATCGCTGCATGCTCGGGCGTGCAGCGGGCGGCCGGCGCACTTGCCGGCGGCGCGGCGTGACCGCTGTGCTGGGCCAACGCCGGGGCGGCTGCTCCGGCCAAAAGCAAGGCTAGGATGCCCCTCATGCCGGTTCTCCATCCATTGGCCGAACCTTCACGACGCGCATCATTCCAGCGTGCATGTGGTACAGAAGGTGGCAGTGGAACGCCCAGTCGCCGGGCGCGTCGGCCGTGAGGTCGAGGTCGATGAACCCGCCGGGCAGCACCCGCACCGTATGCTTCAGCGGCTGGTGGGCTCCGTGCCCGTTGACGATCTCCCAGAAATGACCGTGGATATGCATGGGATGCGTCATCATGGTGTCGTTGATGAGCCTCATCCGCACGCGCTCGTTCCGCGCGAAGCGGTACGGCTCCGGGTTCTCTGACAGCTGCTCGCCGTCGAGTGACCACATGAAGCGCTCCATGTTCCCGGTCAGGTGGATCTCGATCATCCGCGTCGGTGAGCGCGTGTCAGTGCGCGGCTTCAGCGAAATCAGATCCTTATAGGTCAGCACGCGGTGCCCAACGTCGTCGAGCCCAATCCCAGGGTCGCCGACGCGATCCACTGGCATTGGGGCGATCATGTCGACGCCGACTCCCACGGGGAAGCTCACTTTGGACTTGTCGCGCATGTCCATGTTCGAGTGATCAATGGGCGCAGCCGCGGCGGCTTGTCCGCCGGATGCTGACGCTGAGGAAGTAGCGTGCCCCATCGCGCCGTGATCGACCGGAGGCGCCGTCTGGCCGCCATGGCCGGCGTGAGCACCGGAGTGGCCGGGTGTAGCGCCGGCGTCATGGCCGCTGTGCGACCCCATGCCCATGTCCTTCATGCCTAGAGTAGGCCGCTCGCGAAGCAGCGGGACCGGCGCGCGCATCCCCTCGCGCGGGGCCAGCGTCGCGACTCCCATGCCCGAGCGGTCGATCGCCTCGGCGACGAAGCTGTAGGCGCGATCCTCGGGAGTGACGATCACGTCGTAAGTCTCGGCATTGCCGATCTGGAACTCGTCGATCTCGACCGGGCGGACCTCGATCCCGTCGGTTGCGACGACGGTCATCGGCAGCCCCGGTATGCGCAGGTTGAACGTCGTCTGCGCGGCGGCATTGATGATCCTCAGGCGCACCCGCTCGCCGGGACGGAACAGGCCGGTCCAGTTCTCTTGGCTCGTGTGGCCGTTGATCAGGAACTTGTAGGCAGCCTCGGTGACATCGGAAATGTCGGTCGGATCCATCCGCATACGGGCAAACATCGCGCTTTCCTCGACGGTGAGCGGATCAACCTTGCCCTTCAGCCGATCCATCAGCGTCAGCTTCTGCCGGTTGAAGAAGCCGCCTTCCTGCTTGAGCCGGGTGAAGATCGTGTGCGGATGCATGAAGCTCCAGTCGGACAGCACGATCACATGCTCGCGGTCGTAGGCGATGGGATCCGGTCCGGCCGGATCGATGATCATCGGACCGTAGTGACCGAGCTGCTCCTGGAGTCCGCTATGGCTGTGGTACCAATAGGTGCCCGCCTGCTTGAGTGGAAACTCGTAGACGAAGGTCGAGCGAGCCTTGATGCCGGGGAAGCTGACTCCCGGCACTCCGTCCATCTCAAATGGCACAATCAGCCCGTGCCAGTGGATCGAGGTGTTCTCGTCAAGATGATTGTGGACGGTGAGACGGAAATTGTCTCCCTCCTTCAGCCGCAGGAGCGGTGCCGGAATCGTGCCGTTGAGCGCAATGGCATGCCCTGCTCGCCCGTTCACGTTGAATGATGTCTCGGCGATCGTCAGGGCGATATCGTGGCCGGTAAGCGTGCCGAAGCCCTTCCCAGCCAAACCGTGGCTGACGGTCCTGGCCCACGCAGGCTGCAGTCCGGCCAAGGCAAAGGCAGCCGCGCCTCCGCCGATAAACGTGCGGCGGTTCAGTGAGAGAATATCATTCATAACCGTCTCGTCGCCCATGGTTGGGCGCCTCATGAATGCGGGTGAGAATGGGCGCCGCCACCGGGACGGCGGCCCTCGGTCCCAGGTTAATGGCTGGAGCCGTGGCCCTGGTGGCCTTGCTGGCCAGGCTGGCCCTGTTTCTGGGCGCCGTGGCCCTTCATCATCCGGCATTCCATCTTGCCATTCAGTTCCGTGCAGCACTTGTGCTCGCCCTCGCTCTGGGCGTGCTGGCCCTGTAGGTGCTGGGCGTGTTGCGCGGCATTGGCGCGCGAATGGTCGATGGGAGCAGCGGACGCTGCCTGGGCCGTTGCGAGCGCAACGGCTGCGAGAAATATGGTCATTTGATCACTCCGTAAGTCCGGTTGAGATTGAGTCTTCTGATCTCACGCGAACTTGGGAGGCGGCGTGGCAATCTCGGCTATGCGGCCACGATACTGATTGGTGAGGGCGAAGGACGGCGCCGGCCCGTGCAGCGCAACTTTGTCCGATGCGGCTGCAGGCGCGGTAGCGACACCCAAGCACATCGACATGGAGCAGGTCTTCGCCCCGGCCCCTTCACTGTCAGGAGACTCCTCGTCCCCGCTGGAGTGGGAAAGAGCGCTGTTGCAGTGGCCACTCTCCATCATCTGCTGGTGATGATCGGGCACGGCTGCGAACGCCTCGCTCCCGCGCGTCAGTGCCGGCGCAAACAGCACCGCCACTGCTAAGAGCACGGCAAGAAGCGATCGGATGCTCACGGCCGGTCCATATGCGCTGTATGGCTGGGCCGTTCAACCTTTGCCTGCCCGCGCTCTTCCGCCCGCTGGCCTCGGCGATCAAGGTTCCCGGCCTGCAGGTCGTCGAGGATGGGACAATCGGGCCGCTGGTCTCCGCAACAGTGAGCTGCGAGCCGTTCGAGGAAGCGGCGCATCGAGTCGAGCTCGCGCGCCTTGCGCTTGAGCTCGCTCGCCCGCGCCAGTGCAAGCGCCTTGACGTGCGCGCTCGGCCTTTCCCGGTCGTTCCACAGCGCAAGCAAGGTGCGGATCTCCTCGATCGGGAAGCCGAGGTCACGCGCGCGGCCGATGAACCGCAGCGTATGGACGTCCTGCTCGTCATAATCGCGGTAGCCGGATTCGCGCCGGGCCGCGGGAGCGATCAAGCCGATCTTCTCGTAATGCCGGATCATTCGCTGACTGACGCCAGCTTTTGTCGAGACTTCGCCGATCTTCATAGCCGGTCTCCTCGGCTCTTCGCCGTGGCCACGCCCTGAACCGACGATGCCGTCTGGTTATGGACCGGAATCACAGCCGCACTCCCCGGAGCCGCAGCGAATTGCCTATCACGGCGACCGAACTGAACGCCATCGCCGCACCGGCGATTATCGGGCTCAGGAGTATCTGGAACCACGGATAGAGCACGCCTGCCGCGATCGGCACGCCCGCGGCATTAAAGATGAAGGCGAAGAACAGGTTCTGGCGGATATTGCGCATCGTCGCGCGGCTCAGGTGCCGAGCCCGAACGATTCCGACGAGATCGCCCTGCACCAGCGTGACGGCGGCGCTCTCCATCGCCACGTCGGTGCCGGTGCCCATTGCGATGCCGACATCGGCTGCGGCAAGCGCCGGCGCATCGTTGATCCCGTCGCCGGCCATGGCAACCCGGCGGCCTTGTGCCTTGAGCTCTTCGATCTTTGCCTGCTTTTGGTCCGGCAAGACGTCCGCCATGACGTCGTCAATGCCGATCTGGCGGGCTACTGCCTCGGCCGTCCGGCGATTGTCGCCGGTTAGCATGACAACTTGAATGCCGCCGCGGCGGAGCTCGGTGACTGCCTCGGCAGCGCTGTCCTTGACCGGATCGGCGACGACGACGAGTCCGGCGAACTTTTCATCAATTGCCACGTACATGACACCGCGCCCTTCAGCGCGATGTTCGTCGGCTTTCCGCTCGAGCGCTGAAGCGTCGATGTCAAGCTCGGCCATCATTGCCACATTGCCGAGGGCCACTTGCCGACCTTCAACGCCGCCCGTCACACCCCTGCCGGTGTGTGACGCAAAGTCGCTGCTCGCCGGCACGTCTATCCCGCGCTCATCGGCGCCCTCGACGATGGCGGCGGCCAGTGGATGTTCGCTTCCGCGCTCGAGAGCGGCCGCAAGGCACAGTACCTCCTTTTCGGTAAGTCCGTCCACCGGCTCGACGGCGATCAGCTTCGGCTTGCCGAGTGTCAGCGTACCCGTCTTGTCGACTACCAGAGTGTCGATCTTCTCCATCATCTCGAGTGCCTCAGCATTCTTGACCAGCACCCCGGCCGTCGCGCCGCGGCCGGTGCCGACCATAATCGACATAGGCGTCGCCAATCCGAGTGCGCAGGGGCAGGCGATGATGAGCACGGCGATCGCGTTTACCAGCGCATAGGCAAGCGGCGGCGCCGGTCCGAACAGATTCCAGACAATGAAGGCGATTATCGACACCAGCACCACCGACGGCACGAAGCAGGCGGAAACCTTGTCGGCCAGCGCCTGGATGGGCGCCCGCGAGCGCTGCGCGGCCGCCACCATCCGAACGATCTGCGACAGCATCGTGTCGCGGCCGACTCGTTCAGCACGCATCAGCACGCTACCGGTGCCATTGACGGTGGCGCCCGTGACCTTCTCGCCCGGCACCTTCTCGACTGGCACGGGCTCGCCGCTGATCATCGACTCATCGACCGAGCTGCGGCCTTCGACGACCACTCCGTCGACCGGCATCTTTTCGCCGGGGCGGACTCGCAGGAGGTCGCCGACCTGGACTTGTCCGAGCGGGATGTCCTGCTCGCTTCCGTCGGCACTGACGCGCCGCGCCGTCTTGGGGGCAAGGCCGAGCAGCGCGTGGATGGCCCTGCCAGTCGCCGAGCGGGCGCGAAGCTCCAGCACCTGCCCGAGCAGCACGAGCGTCGTAATGACCGCGGCCGCTTCGTAGTAGACCGGTACCAGTCCGCCCATCGTGCGCAGCGAAGGCGGGAAGATCTGCGGAGCCAGAGTCGCAACGACGCTGTAGCCGTAGGCCACTCCCACGCCGAGGCCAATCAGCGTGAACATGTTGAGGTTGCGGGTCTTCAGGCTCGCCCAGAAGCGCTCGAAGAAGGGCCGGCCGCCCCACAGCACGACGGGAGTCGCGAGCACCAGCTGCACCCACAGCGCCGCCCGCATCGGCAGCATCTCCCAGCCAAACAGCTCGGAACCCGCGACCAGGATGACGAGCGGAAGCGTGAAGCCAGTGCTGACCCAGAAGCGGCGGCACATGTCGACCAGCTCGGGGTTCGGCGCCTCCTCGAGCGTCGGTTCGAGCGGCTCCAAGGCCATACCGCAGATCGGGCACTGGCCCGGCTGGTCGCGCCGGATTTCGGGATGCATCGGACAGGTCCAGACGGTGCCCTCAGCGGCTTCGGACAGCGTGCCCATTGCGGGATGCGTGACGGCCGGGTCGTGCTCGGGCGGATTCAAATATTGGTCCGGATTGGCCGCGAATCGATCGCGGCGGCGGGCACTGCAGAAGAAATAAGGAGTGTCGCCAATCATGTAGTGGTACTGCGCGGTCTCAGTCCACCGCCATTCCGCAAACCGGATCACGGACGATGGTCCCATGCCGGTCAATGTGGCCAAGACCAGCATGCGCGTGGGCTTCATGGGGGCGGGACTCGGCCATTGCGCTTCCTCTTCGGTACCACTCGCTACCTGCCTATTTGTGCACCTTGACACAATGTCAGGGTCAAGTCGGCCTCGAATAGAGATGGCTGCAGCCACCTGAACGCTAGTTTGGACGCGCCTTTGTGACATCCCTAATGTGCACTGCGAACGTCTCAGGTGTCTGTTCGCCGCAAGGAAACCTCTGTCCCGGATCTGCGATACTGTCTGGAACACAGACGGGCGACGATTGCAGCCGTTCCGCGGCCTGTCTTAGTTTTGACCCATTGCGGACATTGGTCGCTTAGGTCTGCTCAGACCCATCAATCAGGCAGCCGATCAGCCATATAAAATTAGCCTAGTTGTTGTTTGCGCCAACCGTAACGAGTCAGTCCCCGCGGCTTCACTATCGCAAGGATTGTGATCATGAGCAGGATTAAAAGCCCACCCACAGAGTGGGGCAAAGTCCCTGGGAGTGTGCGTGGATCAGCGGAAGCCGAGGCCTCTGCGAGGAGGCTGACCGTCTGCGCCTCCTTTAGCAGAACAACGTGGCGAAGATCGTCAGCAACAATTTGATGACCACCCAATAGTGCCGGAACAAGCCCCAGGGCGTCCCCAAAGCATTTGCGATCCCGATGATCACACAGGCAAGGGCGAGCGGAACAATCGCATACCAGATCGTCAGTTCCATTCCGATATAGGCGGCTCGCGCAACTTCGGCATTTTCGCTCACATTGCAGGATATTTCCCGGAGTTAAGACCGAGGACGTGCTTGAGCAGCTGCAAGCGATAGCCGGTAGAGAGGTGCAAGTGGAACTGGCGGACGGCGGCGCATGGTCTGATGCAAGCCTGCTGAGAGACGATGTGCTAGGCGCCTATCGCACTGCTCTCCACAAGCGATTCCCCGGTGCCCCGATCGTGCCGTCCATGTCAGCATACGGAACCGACTCAGTATACACGAGAGCTGCCGGCATCCCGAGCTATGGAGTGGCTGGGATGTGGGGCTACATCGGGGAGCCTATGGGCATCCACGGCCTCAACGAGCGAATCCCCGTGAAAGCCTTCCATGACCACATCGATATTTCGGAAGAGATGATCCGCGAACTCGCACGATAGCTTGTTACTGTTCTCCTCACGCGGCTCATGTCCGTTTTCCACCCATTCCGGGCATGAGTGGGCTGATGCGGCGGGCCGCCAGCGAAGGTCGAGGGAGACCCTCGCGGAACAACGGCTGCACTTCGCCGGCTTGGTGACGATGCGTTCGTTCAGACCGATTATCGCGATGGGCAAATCGCGTCCATCACCACCTCCACACTCCTCAGCCCCAGATGATGGAGATCGTTGTTGAGAACACGGTCAACGGAAGCAAGTCGCGCTACATCGCGATGAAGCGATAGAGCTAAACGATTGGTCCAGACACCGAGTATCGTAAGTCCGCATTCGACACATTCGGCACATTAGCTAATCTGTGATTGCGCCTCCGCAAGCACTACTCATTGGCATTAATGTAGGCTCGTCGGATTCACACTGCCGAGTTTTCTCAGCGGCTGGGCGGCTGCTGGCATAGGCTAGTGGGGCGGCGATTCGCCAACCGCGATCGGGTAGAGGCGATCCGGCGTGAGCTCCTTTATCCGTTGAAATAAAACTCCAATTGCATGTCTGGCCGTTTTTGTTACTCGTTGGACTCGGTGAATGCCGAGGGGGGGAGAGCTAACATGGCCAAGTCACGGTTCCAGGTCGCATTGTATCTGACGACGGCATCCGCGGCGTTGCTGGGCGTTACAAGCACGCCGGCGGTCGCCCAAAGCACGCAGCCCGAAGAGCAGACCACCGACGAGGCGCCGACCCCCACCGGGGCGGCGACGCCGATCAAGGGCGCCGATCTCGCCAGCAGCGCCAACCAGCCGACCGGCGACATCATCATCACCGGATCGCGAATCAAGCGCGACCCCAACGAGAGCGCCTTGCCGCTGCAAATCGTCACGACCCGCGAACTGGAGCGCAATGCGATCACCAGCCCCGAGCAGCTGGTCTCCTACCTTCCGACCAACGGCACCGCCGCCGACAATCTGGCGAGCAATGCCGACGTGGTCAGCGGCCAGCAACGCGGCAATAACGGCGCCTCGTTTGCCAACCTTCGCGGCCAGGGCTCGGGCGCGACCCTGATCCTGCTGAACAACCGCCGCGTCGCGGCGCATGGGCTGCAGGGGTCCGCAGTCGACGTCAACCAGATCCCGTTTGCGGTGATCGAGCGCGTCGAAGTGCTCAAGGAGGGCGCGTCAGCGATCTATGGCACCGACGCAATCGGCGGCGTCATCAACTTCATCCTGCGCAAGGATTACCAAGGCTTTGGTGTCCAGGGGTTCAGCGACACCCCATTGCGCGGCGACCATAACATGTACCGCACCTCGGCGATCGCCGGCTTCGGCGATCTCAACGCCCAAGGCTTCAACATTATGGGCGCCGTTGCCTACAACAAATCGCCGGAGCTGCGCGGCGACGAGCGCGACTTCGTCAACACCTTCCAGGTGGACCGCGGACTGTCGGTGGACACGCGCGGCACGCCGCATGCGACCATCTTCCCGCTCGGCGTGGGGCCGAACACGCCCCTTGGCACTTTCTTCCCGACCGCCGGCTCGACGCCGTTGATCCCGGGAACGAATACGCGCGCCAGTGGTGGCATCAACATTCTCGACATCCCCGGCGGCGAGGGGTGCAGCGCCATCACCGGCCAAGATGCCTACGATCACATTCTCTGGGCCACGCCTACGGCCGCTCTTGCCTGCGCCTGGGACACCGGCCGCGCGGCAGTATTGCAACAGCCGCTCAAGACGCTGACCTGGCTGGGCCGGGGAGTCGTTGCCTTCGGCTCGCACGAAATCTTCGCGGAAGCGACCGGCTCGGACGCGACCGCAATCAAACGTTTCTCGAACCTGCAGATTACTCCGAACACGACCACCCAGAACTACGCGCATCCAGTCGGCGCCCCAGGATGGGACCTGGTCCACAGCCGCCTGATTCAGGCCTTTCCCGAGCTGGCGGGTCGAGCGCCGGCCGGCTTCGCCTATCGCTGGCGCTGCATGGAATGCGGGCGGCGAGAGATCGTCACTGACACCAAGACGGCGCGTTATTCGCTTGGAGTGGACGGCCCCATCTTCGCCGGCTGGGACTATCGCGCCGGTGGCTCCTACGCGCAAAGCGTTTCCCAGTCGGAGCTCGGCTCGGGTTATTATTTCCGCGGCACGCGCGCCGACGGATCCGACGACCCGAACGCGCCGCTCGCCCCTGGTGCGACGCGACGCGGGATCATCGGACTGCTGAATAGCGGCCTCATCAACCCCTTCCTGCTGCCCGGCCAGTTGCAATCGCCTGCGGCGCTTGCCGCCCTGCAAGCGGTGTCGGCTGAAGGCACGATCCTCTACGGCGGCAAATATTCCGTCACCCAGCTCGACTCGTCGGTGTCCGGATCGCTGTTCAGCCTGCCGGGCGGGACGGTCCGCGCAGCTCTTGGAGTCGACTTGCGAAGAGAGAAATACCGGTTCAACGGCGACGTTCGCGAAGCCGCCGCGCAGCCGGTCATCATTGCCGCGCCGTTCGACAACCAGAATGCCCTGGAAGGCGCCTCGCGCAACATCAAGGCGGCGTACGCCGAGGTGCTGGTACCGATCCTCGACAATCTCGAAGTGACCGCGGCGGGCCGGATCGACCATTATTCCGGCTTCGGCTCGACCACGAACCCGATGATCAACTTCAAGTACCGGCCGATCCCGCAGCTGATGGTGCGCGGCAATTACAACACCGGCTTCCGGGTGCCGACCTTCAACCAGCTGTTCAACGGCGAGATCGAGGCGCTGTTCACCGGGGCAGACATTGCCGACCCGGCGAAATGCCCGGGAGCAGTACCCAATCCGGCGGTACCCGGCTGCGAATCGCTCGCCCGGTCGATCAACATCATCAGCGGTGGCAATCGCGATCTCGAGCCCGAGACCGCGAAGATGTTCAGCCTCGGCGCGGTGCTCCAGCTGTCGCAAGACTTCAGCGCCTCGGTCGATTTCTTCAGCATCGATCGCGAGAACACATTCCAGGTGTTGTCACGGCGGCAGCTCGTCGACAATTACCAGTTGTTCCCCGAGCGCTTCATCCGCGACTCATCGGGCACGTTGCTGGCGATCGACCAGCGATGGATCAATACCGGCGGCTCGAAGACCCAGGGACTCGACATCACGCTGCGCGGCGCGCTCGATGCCCTGGGAGGCCGCTTCGCGGGCGGAATTGATGGCAATTACCTGCTGAAGAAGAAGGATCAGCTGATCGAAGGTGGCGCGTTCGACAATCGTCGTGGGATCTTCTCCTTCAGCGGCGATCTCGGCCTGAAGTGGAAGCACAACGCCTTCGTCAGCTACGGCAGGGGGCCGTGGACCTTGGGACTGACCCAGCTCTACCGTTCAAGCTACAAGAACCAGCAGCTACCTGGTGTGGCGCGCGGGCTGGTCGACCCGCCGAACGACGTGATCAACGTCAAGCCGTACACCCTTTACAACCTGTCGGCGGCGGTCAACTTGACGGAGCGGATGCGGCTGACAGGGACCGTCAAGAACCTGTTCGACAACGATCCGCCGTTCGCGATCGCATATGATAGCGACACGGGCGGCGGCAGTTCGTGGGAGCCGCGGGTGGCCGATCCGCGCGGGCGGGCGTTCACCATGAACGTCGACGTCAAGTTCTAGGGCTCTGGAGCCGGGCATCGACGAGACATGCGAAGCGGCCGTGGCAGGCGGATCCCCGCAGGGACCTGCCCAGCGATCGCCGCGGCGGCGCTTCGCGCTTCCATTGTTGATCATGGTTGCGGGCTGCGCCGCCACTCCCGGTGAGCCGGCGGGCGACTCTGCGCCGGTCGCGCAGGTCGGGGTCGCTTTCGACCCCGACACCGAGATCGGCAGCTTCGCAGAGGGGCTCGCCGACCCCGGCAGCGGTCGCGAGCTGACTCCCGACGACCCGGCGCGGGTGGCGTCGATCACCAAGCTGGCGGTGGCGATTGGAATCATGCGCCTCGTCGAACGTGGCCGGATCGAGCTTGACGGCGACGTCTCGGCCGAGCTCGGCTGGCCGCTGCGCAACCCGACCTTCCCCGACCGCCCGATCAGCCTGCGCATGCTGTTGGCCCATACCTCGAGCGTGCGTGACGGCATCGACTATTGGGCAATCCCCCTCGGGACTTCGATCCGCAGCAGCATGGCCGATCCGAAAGCCTGGGATGCCAGCCAACCGCCCGGCGGCTATTTCACTTATTCGAACCTCAACTATCCGATCATCGGATCGCTGGTCGAGCGGGTGACCGGAGAGCGGCTCGACCGCTGGATTCGGCGCGAGGTGCTGGCGCCGATGCAGCTCGACGCCTGCCTCAACTGGTCGGGCTGCAGCGACGCGGCGATCGCCCGCGCAGTGGTGCTGATGCAGGACGGCAAGCCGGTCCGCGATGACCTCGGCGGCAAACCGCCCGCCTGCCCGGTGCTGGTGCCGGAGGGCGCCAGCTGCGACCTGTCGCAATGGCGCCCGGGCGGGAATGGCGCGCTATTCTCGCCGCAGGGCGGCCTTCGCATATCGGCGCGCGGACTGGCGCGAATCGGCCGAATGCTGCTGAACGGCGGCACCCTCGACGGTGTTCGAATCCTCTCGCCGGAATCGGTGGATGCAATGCTCGCTCCGGTGTGGCGGTTCGACGGGCGCAACGGCGACACCGACCACGGCTTTTACTGCAGCTACGGCCTCGGCACGCAGCAGATCCCGACGGCCGTGCCGGGCTGCAAGGATGACCCGGCGAGCGACGGCATTGCCCGGGTCGGTCACGCCGGCGATGCCTACGGGCTGCGCTCGGGCCTGTGGATCGACCGCGCCGCGGGAACCGGGGTTGCTTATTTCGTTACCGGCTTGTCGGCGGAGCCGCCCCGGGGTCGCAGCGCGTATCGCGTAGCAGAAGAGGCGGCACTTCGCCGCACGCTCGCACTGTTTCAAAAGCCGGAGTAAAGATCGCTCCACCGACGCTTAGCGGCGTAGAGGGCAGGCCATTGCTTCCCGACCACCCTTGCCGCTGCTCGCTTCGGCGTTAAGGACGACCATGGCATTTTTCTTTCGAGCATTATGCGCCGCCTTCGCGCTCGCGACTGCCACGCCCGCCGCCGCACAGCTGACCAAAACCGAGCAGGCGATGGTCGCAACCATCGATGCCGAGCGCGATCGAACGCTCGCTATGCTCGAGCAATGGGTCAACCAGAACAGCGGCACGATGAACTTTGCTGGCGTGAAGGTCGTCGGGGAGATGCTTCGCGCCGAGCTCGAGCCGCTCGGCTTCAAGGTCGAGTGGATCGACATCAGCGCCGCCAACCGCGCCGGCCATATCGTCGCCCGGCATAAGGGCAATGGCCGCGGCAAGCGCCTGCTGCTGATCGGCCATCTCGATACGGTGTTCGAACTGGATTCGCCTTTCCAGCGCTGGGTTCGGGAAGGCAATCTCGGCCACGGTCCCGGGGCCGTCGACAACAAGGGCGGCATGGCCGTGATCATCGCTGCCCTACGCGCAATGAGGGCCGCGGGGACGCTTAAGGACGCGGATATCACCGTCTTCCTGAGCGGTGACGAGGAGGATGCGGGCCCGCTCGACATTGCCCGGCGCGACCTGATCGCAGCCGGCAGATGGGCGGACGTCGGGCTCGATTTCGAGGGATTGGCCCGGCTCGACGGCGCCGACATGGGCTCGATCGCCCGGCGAAGCTCCGACGAATGGACCCTCAGGGTCACGGCTCGAAGCGGCCATTCCAGTGGGATTCTGACGCCAAGCATCGGTTCGGGAGCAATTTACGAACTGGCGCGAATCATCGACAGCTTCCGTCGGGAAATCTCCGAGGACAAGCTGACCTTCAACGTCGGCCTGATCGGCGGCGGGTCGACCGCCGAACTGGCGGCCGACAATCTGAGCATCGCAGCGAGCGGCAAGACCAACGTCGTCGCTCCCACCGCAATTGCGCGAGGCGACCTGCGGGCGATCAGCGCCGAACAGATCGCACGCGCACAGGCGAAGATGCGGGAAATCGTTGCCCAGCCGCTAAGCGGCGCCACAGCCGAAATTACTTTCGAGCCCGACGGCTATCCGCCGATGGCGCCGACGGAGGGCAATCGCGCGCTCTTGTCCCGGCTCAACCAGGTCAACCGCGACATGGGACAGCCTGAGATGGGCGAGCTCGACCCGGTGCGGCGCGGTGCCGCCGACATCAGCTTCGTAGCCGAGGATATCGACGGGCTAGCTGGCCTCGGGCCGGGGGGCAGCGGCGCGCATTCTGAAAGCGAGCGGGTCGATATCGATTCCATCTATCTGCAGGCGAAGCGTGCCGCCATCCTGGTGAGCAGGCTCGCGCAGGAACGACGACGGCGCTAGCGCGCCCTTCCCGCTGCTCTCAACCCTTGTTGGAATTACCGGCTGTTCGCGAGCCATGGCGGGATGAGGTCGCTTCGAATCAGCGCCTCCACATCCTGCCGTTCGCGGACAACGGCCCAGTCGACGCCGTTTACCAGGACCTCGGCGGCGAGCGGGCGCGAATTGTAGGTACTGCCCATCGTCGCCGCGTACGCGCCGGCGGTCCGGATAACCATCAGTTCGCCGGCCTCGACCGGCTCGATCATGCGGGCGCGCGCGAATGTGTCACCGGATTCACAAACCGGACCGACGATATCGGCGACAATCGGATCGGCTTGCCTTGGCGCAACCGACTCGATGGCGTGCCAGGCATCGTAAAGAGTGGGACGCATCAGGTCGTTCATCGCCGCGTCGACAATGACGATGGGCTGGGCCGGCCCGTCCTTCACCCGAATGACTTTCGTCAGCAAGATACCGGCATTTCCGACGATCAGCCGGCCCGGTTCGAACAGCAGGCGGACATTCCATCCGGCGGCGACCCGTTCGACCAACAAGGCATAGTCGGCCGGGGACGGCGGCACCGGCGCGGCCCGGTCATAGGGCACACCAAGGCCGCCGCCCAGGTCGGCGACCGAAATGTCGTGGCCGGCCGCGCGTAGATCGCCGATCAGCCCGCCCAGTCTTCGGAACGCCGCTTCAAGCGGGTCGAGGCTGGTCAGCTGACTGCCGATGTGGACCGCAACGCCTTGCGGGGCGAGGCCGCGAAGCTGCCGGGCCAGTTCGAACGCCGACATGGCCTGGCCTATCCCGATCCCGAACTTGTCCTGAGCCGCGCCGGTCGAGATTTTCACGTGAGAGCCGGCCGCTACGTCAGGGTTGATCCGAAAGCTGACCCGAGCTGTGCGCCCGACAGCGAGCGCGACCTCCGACAGCATTTCGGCTTCGGCAAGGGATTCGACATTGAACTGATACAGTCCACCCCGAAGCGCGAGTGCCATTTCGTCAGCGGTCTTGCCGACGCCGGAAAAGACGATCTTGTGGGCCGCAATCCCGGCCGCCCGTGCCCGGCGATACTCCCCGCCTGAGACGACGTCCGCGCCCATTCCCTCGGCCGCGAGCGTTGCCAGCACCGCCGCATTCGGATTGGCCTTTACCGCAAATGCGATCAGCGGATCTTCGAGGCTCGAAAGCGCTTGCTTGAGGACCCGCGCGTGTCTCTGCATGGTCGCAGTTGAATAGACATAGGTCGGAGTGCCGACCTCGCTGGCGATGATCGGCAGCGGGACATCCTCGCAATGCAACACGCCGTCACGCAGGTCAAAATGATCCACCCGTCAGCTCCTGCCGCGCGCCGGGACCAGCGCTTGTCAAGCGCCGCTCATTGCCCGCGGCAGCGCCGAATGGCCAGCAGGTGCGGACGTGGACGTCAGGACACCGCGGGCTCGAGGATCCTTATGGTACCCGCCGATGCATCCATTTCGGCTCGTATCCCAACCGGGATGCTGAATTGATCGTCGATGTGCCCGATCAGCGCCCCCTGATAGGCCGGCACTCCAAGCGGCAGCAGATGCTGCCGAAGCACCTGGGACAATGTGAAACCGCCGTAAGACGGGCCCGAGGCGCGGCAATTGGTGCACTGTCCAAAGATCACGCCGGCGATCCGCCCCAGCACGCCGGACAGCGCCAGCTGCGTGAGCATCCGGTCGATCCGGTACTCGGCCTCGTCGACGTCCTCCAGAAACAATATCGCACCGTCGAATTGCGGCAGGTATGGGGTTCCCATCAGCGCCGTGAGGACGGTGAGATTGCCGCCGAGCAGCCGTCCAACGGCCTTGCCTGGACGAATGGTCTGGGTCCGCCAGTTCCGCTGAACCAGCCGGTCCTCGGTCCCTTCCGGATTGCGGTACAGGGGAGTCCTCGCGTCGAATGCCAGATCCTTGAAGGCGTCCCAGGAAAGCTTGCCCCACATGCTCGACGCATTTGGGCCGTGAATGGTCGGGAATCCAGCGCGGGCGGCGAATGCCATGTGCAGCGCGGTGATGTCGCTGAAGCCGATCAGCAGCTTCGGATTGGCACGGATCAGCTCGAAGTCGAGGTGGGGCAGGATGCGGGCTGAACCCCAGCCGCCCCGAACCGCGAAGACAGCCCGAACGCTGGGGTCGGAATACATGGCGTTGAGGTCGGCGGCGCGGCTTTCGTCGGTTCCTGCGAGATAGCCGTGGCGCGAGCCCAGATGTGGCGCCGGCTTTGGCACCAGACCCATTGCCGTAATCGCTTCCAAAGCAAGCTGAAGATCAAAATCGTCGGCGACGAAACTGGCCGGCTTGATCACCCCGACCGTGTCGCCGCGCCGAAGGCGTGGCGGCTTCCGTCGAGATCCCTGCGCATGGAGGACGGCGGCCGGCAGCGCGGCGGAAGCCGCAAGCGCAGCGAAGACCTGGAGTGCCGTGCGCCTGTCGTGCATGCGCCTTGCCATAGCAGCAAAATCCCGCCGCTGTCCCACCTCGAAAGCGGGCCTAGCGCCGACTTAATTTTCCCTTGCAATCAGCTCGAGCGCGGAGTCCAGAGCTTTGGTCGCGCTGACGTCCTCGGGCACATCGTTCGCAAAGGCCGAGAATAGCAGCGTCCGGCCACTGTTTGCGATCAAGTAGCCTGACAGCGCATAGGTCGCGTGGAGCGTGCCGGTCTTGGCGAAGACCCGGCCCTGAAGCGCTGTTCCGCGAAATCGGCTGGCCAGAGTTCCGTCAATTCCACCTGTTGGAAGGGTAGCGCGCCACTGTGTGCCCCACGGCTTCGTGCCGATCCAGCGAAGCAGGGTCACCATCCCCCGCGGCGTGACTCGGTTATAGGTGGACATTCCCGACCCATCGGCAAGCTCGTAGGTATTGCCGGGAACGCCCGCTCGCTCGAGCATGGTGCGTATTGCGGCGACCCCGTCAGCGACCGAGCCGGTGCCCTTATAACGACCGAGGCGGCGAAGCATGAGCTCCGCATGCACATTCTGGCTGACCTTGTTGATGTGCCTGAGGTCTTGGGAGAGCGGTGGCGGAGTGAGAGCGGCAAGCGCACCACTTTCGGACGGCAGCGGTTCGGGCACAATTTCGCCCGCAGGCCGGCCGTCGAGGGGAAGCATCGGCCGATGCTTCGCCGTGACCGCGCCGATCACGCGAACGCCGCGCGATTCAAGGAAAGCCCTAAAGCGCCAGGCGGCGTAATGCGCGGGATCGTCAATTCCCAGGCGAAGTAGCTTAGGCTCGGAGCCCTGGGCAATCGTCCCGGCGAGGCGCACCACCGTCGTCCCCGGGAGTCGCTCAAAGCTGAGATCGGTTTTCCCTTCCGATACCGTCAGCGCCCGATTATCCACCCTATAATATGAGGCGATCTCCAGTTTCGGCGGCTGGCCGACGGCGCCAGGGCTGACGCGTAGTGCAAGTTCGTTGTCATCCAGCGAAAGCGCGGAAATTCCGGTGCCCGACCGCGTTGGAATGTTGTTCCAGCTCATGCCCAAGCTCCAGCGCTCGTCGGGGAAGAAGCTGGCGTCGCCAACGACATTGTGCACGACTTTCGTCCTGGCGGCGACGGCGTCAGCCAAGGCGGCGAGGCAGTTGGTGACACAGTCGGGGGCGCTCGTCATGCGTGCGTCGCCGCGGCCTTCCAGGATCACGTCGGGCGGAGCTTGCCGGTTTGGCTGGAGCCGGACGATTGTGCCGCCTGCCTGGTCCGGGGCATCCAGGCCTTCGAGTGAATCGAACGCCGCTGCGGTGGTGAAGACCTTCACATTCGATGCCGGGATGAATCGGGAATCGGCCGCAATGGCGAGCAGCTCCTCGCCGTCCGTCGTGGTGACGAGCAGGCCGAACCGGGTCCCCGGTCCCGCCTGAGCAAGCACGCTTTCCACCTGCTGCTCGAGCGCGGGTCGGGAAAGCCTGTCCCGGGCCGCGGCAGGAGAGCCGAAGCCGAGCGCAAGGGCAAGCACCGCAAAAAGACAGGATGCTGAGCGGGTCACGGGGCAGAGATTAGCGCAGGCCCCAACCGGAGCAACTCGATTGTGCCCACGGCGGCGATTTCGGACGAACCGGCGGAAAGCGGCAGCGGCTCAGGTTTCCGGACGGGCACGGTAGACTTCTTCGTCCAGCTCGCCCTCCCAGCCCCCGACGGTGGTCGTCACGGCAAGGTTGGCGCTGGCGCTTGGCACCGTCCGGGTCATGTCAAGCAGCCGATCAAAGGGAAGCACGAACCCGACGACCAGCGCCGTCTGCTCGGGGGATACTCCGACCGCCGAGAGAACCGCAGCAAGCATGAACAGGGATGCGGAGGGGACCGGCGCGGTCCCGAAGGCGGCAAGAGCGCCGGTCAGCAGCACCAGCCCGTAGACCGTCGGCGTAAGCGGAGTCCCGAACGCCTGGAGCGCGAACAGGCTGAGCAGCCCCACGTACATCGCCGTGCCGTCCTTGCCGATGCTCGCGCCCAAGGGGAGGACCGTCGAGAAAACGGGCCGGCCGACGCCCAGATTCTTCTCTGCCACCCGCATCGCCACCGGAAGCGTCGCGGAGCTTGACGCAGTCGAGAAGGCGACGACCAACGCGTCGACGATTCCTCGAAAGAACGGTAGGACGGGCAGCCGCGCCACCAGCTTCAGCAGAAGAGTATGCACGAAGATAATCTGGATGAGCGCGCCGGCCAGCACCGCCAGCGCAAGCCAGCCGACGTTGATGAAAACGGCTGCACCATGCGCTGCGACCGCATTGGAAATCAGCGCGAAGACACCGAACGGCGTTGCCTCCATGACGATGGCGACAATCTTGAACAGGACCGACGAAGTTGAGCGAAGAAGCTCGGCGAACGGGCGCCCCGGTTCCCCGGCAAGCACGGTGCCAACGCCGAGCATGATGGAAACGAAAATGAGCGCCAGCATGTCGCCTTTGGCGAGCGCTTCAACGATATTGACCGGGACAATGCCGACGAGCTGATCATAAGGGGTGACCGGTTCCCCCAACGGATGCGGAGCGGCAGAGCCGAGCGGCGCACTCAGGCCGGGCCGGATGATGGTCGCCACCGCCATGCCGACCGAAACCGCGACCGCCGTCGTGAAGGCGAACAGACCGACTGCCCGAGCCCCGAGCCCACCGAGCCGCTTGGGGTCGGCAAGCATCGTGATTCCCGCCGCGATCGTCACCAGCACGATCGGAGCCACAAGCATTCGGATTGCTCGAACGAACATGTCCCCGATGAACGCTATTGCCGGCGTCGCCTCCGGCGAGACGAGAGCGAACACCACGCCAAGAGCAAGGGCGCCGAGCACACGCTTCCACAAAGGTATCGAGAGCCACCCGCGAAGGAGGTTCATCGGCAGCCTGCCCGTGCCGGAACGTGCGCGGGTGCGTGGCGGCCGGCCGGGTCGTTGAGCGTCGGTGGAGAGCTGACGAAAATCGATAGCACTTGCTGCCCCCGCGAAGAGGTGAATGCTGCGTCGTGGCTGCAGCGAAGTCAAACCCAGTGAGGACCAGTCGCGGTTTAGCACCCAGCACCGGTGCGACACCTGAAGCCGTTCGGTAGTGGTTGCGAACGTCGCGCGCGGCTGCGCTTCGGACCCTTGCCCTTTGCTACTGCCATGCTCTTTAGCGTTGCCAGCCTTGTCAGCAGCCCCAGCGTGTCAATCGCCCACAGGCGCTCCCGCTGTCCAGGCGGATATCGATTTGGGCAAGGGGGCGGGGCTGGCGGTGTCGGCGGCCTATTGGCGGCCGGATCCGGCCAACGCCAACTTGCCATCGGTCACAGCCAGCAGCCTAGGGGTTGGTGGGCAAATGCCCAATCGACTGGCCACGCTTCCTCATCGGCCGCGATACTACTCGGTACCCGAAAAATTCCGCTCCCGATCATGGTGCCCGCCACGATCGCCGCAGCGCTCAATAACCCAAGACGGCGCGATAGGTGACCCTATTGGCTCCATAGGTGTGGCCATTGTTTCCCCAGCGGCGGTTATCCTAAACCTCTGTTTTGTCCGCAAC
>Ga0247712_1000013_pt1 | contig 23769 bp, 23 predicted proteins | sample 44E_DmetaG_FD_186033 | JGI IMG/M metagenome (GOLD analysis project Ga0247712, IMG submission 186033) | Soil microbial communities from hillslope of Landscape Evolution Observatory, University of Arizona, Oracle, AZ, United States - 4-4-E_D | ecosystem: Engineered > Artificial ecosystem >...
GGAGTGCCGGACAGGAGCCCGCTCGTCGCCAGGCTCAGACCGGCAGGAAGCGAGCCCGAGCTCACCGCATAGCTGTAGCTGCCCGACCCGCCGGTCGCGCCGAGCGTCTCGCTATAGGCGCTGCCATTAAAAGCATCAGGCAACGTTTCCGGAAATACTTCGACCGGGTCGACGAAAGTAGCTTGACCTGAACCATTTACCGTCACACCACCAGAACTTGCTGTGAAGTTCACGACGTAGACGCCTGTCACCCCGCTTCGGCCAGTGAAGGTCGCCACGCCATAAGCGTCGGTAGTCGCAGAACCGTTGATAAGTGTAAGATTCGCTGGAGCAGTCGCTGTGACAACCTGATCCCGTACTCCGATACCGTTAACATCCTTAACGGCCACCGAAAAAGTTGCCACATCGGAATTATTCGCGATTACATAAGCAGGACTGGTACTCGACGTGATGGAGTTCGGCGCTCCTGCGCAATAAAGGTTGTAATTTACGTAGCCCGCACCCGTGTTTGAGTTCGTTAGCTTAAACGTGTTGCTTCCGCTGGCACCACCCGTCTGCCGAGCAACAAACCGCCCAGGCGGTGTAAAGTCAGTACCTTTTGAGTAACTGGCCCCATCAAGTGTGTACGTCCACGTACCGGCTGACGACGTGTGATCTGCTTTCGCCTTCGGGCTTGTGTTCCCGGCAGCTGGCGTAAATTCAACAACGATTTTCGATCCTGGCCTAGCAGAAAAAGTCCAATTATGGTCGTTGAGACCAGATGCTCCCAAACTTCCGAAGTAAGTGTTGCCTGGGGTGCAGGTGCTAGTTCCCGATTGAGCCTGAGCGGGTGGCGCCCCCAACAGTGCTACCAGCAACAGCTTTAGCCCTAGCGGCCACCAGGCAAAACGCCGAGCGGTTGCGCCCGTCTCAAATGCGGTGGTTAGTTGATTGGCACGGATTTGCGGCCACCGGCGCCCCATAGCGGCTGCCACTGTGATAACAGCTAAGCTGCGTCGCGGCTGAATTGCCGCCAGAGAAAAACGATGAGTAATGGCCCGCCCCCGGACATAGTAGAACCGCGATTAAAGGAATGTCGTTAAAATAGTGTTATTTTACACGGTAATTAATACCGCCGTGCAGCCGAGGGCGTGTTGGGCCGGTCTGTGACAAATTTCCGACCTTGACCGGATCCGATCCGGAAGGCGTAGCTACGGTTGCGATAACGGAATGGCGCCCTCATCGAAGGAGCAAAGCTTCCGGCACTGAAGGAGCACGTACGTCTTCGGCGTGGACGTTTGGCTGTCACAGCTGAGGTCGTGTGGCGTGCCCAAGGGAGGGCCGGCCTCCGCTTTCATTCGCGAGTATTGGTAGAGGATTGGCTGAGCCGAGGCGAGAACGCTTCCGCTCAGCAGCGCGTTGATCAGCTAGTTCAAAAGTTCAAGGCAGAAGGCGCCGCAGCACCGGATTTGCCTCGAGACCAATCCGATCGAGAAGCCACAAGCTCGATTGAGCTGTCGAGTCTTGCCAAGGCGATCGAAGCTGTTGCCGAGGACTTAGCCGGCGATGAAATGGTCGTCGCACGTCATTCCAGAAAACTGCAAACGCTCGACATCGCCGGTCAATCTCTTCGGAAGCTGGCCGTGGGTTTCGATAGATCAAAAACGCGATTTTGATTTAAGCCGATTATACCCGACTAATCATCAGTCGATCCCTGCATCCACGGTCCCCTTTCGCCCGGCGGCGCTAAGCCAGCTCATTTAGCAATCAGCTAGCAGCACTCGACGGACCCTAGCCGCCGTCCCGGATATCACACAGCGGGATAAATGGATTCTCGAACTCCGCACCAGCGATGATTCAGTTCACGCAGCAAATATGCCCGTTAAGAGCCTCAAAAAACCTCAAACTTTTACCCACACACGTTCATCGAGCCTGCGTCTCTCGACAAACTCAAACTTCAGCTGTGCTGAGAGATATTGTAGTTTCTAACCATGTAATGGAGCTGACCTGAGCGCCTCAGGCCACCTTCCTAATAAGAACGACTCTCTTTTTGTGGCGCCGCAGTGGCAGTCGTGATCGCGGCTGCCCTGAATCAAGCCTCTTATCAATCATTGACATGCTCAGCCCGCTTCCAAAAGAAAGAGCCCGGCCGGCGCGCAGATTCCCCGACTGTAAATCTCGCGGCCGTTCCTTAACGAGGACGGATTATGCCTGGTGGCTAAAGGGCGAACACGATCAGATCCCAATTAGGTCGCACGGCGGGGACGCCAACGAAACGGGTGCGGTGACCAGCGGGGGGAGGCTACCGCACCCGGCTCTTCCGAGCGCAAAACCTTATAGCGCGCGGTCTTCTAACGCGCAGTTAAAATACGCGCTGAGGTCTGCTTAGGACCGCGGTGCTCCGCACTTGCGACGCTCACATAACTTCAATGTTCGCCGAGTTTCGGAACCGAACGTGCAGGATCCGCCGTCGAAAGGAGGTCCCCGCCATCTTGTCCTTTTGCCTCTCGCTGCTAGAAGCGCAAAGCGATGCACGCATAGCGAGCGATAGTATAGCGGTGCTGTAGGAGGCTTCGATGAGCGAGCACAAAAAGACGTGGTCGAAACCAACCCTACGGCCCTTGCCCGCACCCCAGGACGGCAACTGGGCGGCTGATGATGTCCTCACCGACGGTCAGAGAAGAGCGATAGAAGAGCTCGAGCGAAAGAAGCTTATCCGCTAAATATTGATGTTACGAGAAGTACTGGTCCAGTTTATCGCGCGCTTCCTCGGTAAGCTCAACGTCGACTATCCTCTTGTCTCTCGGGTTTATTTCGCGTCGTACGAGTCGTTCCTTATCTAAGGTGTCAAGCCATCTCAAAGAGGTTGTCATTGATACATTAGATCGGCGGCTTAGCTCAGTAAGGGTGATTTTTTCTCTCGTGAACTCTTGGATATACAAACAGAGCAAAAGGCTCCAAGCAGGTTCATTGAAGAAGTCTTTCCGAAAGTATTTAAGCCGCCGCTGACGCTCCGCTTGCATCCTCAAGGCTGCAGCCAGCAAATGACCTCGAGATGTATCATTTCTTACCACTGCCTCGGCATGTTGCGTATTAGAACTGGTAAAGGCTGCACCGGATGGGGTATATATGCTCATTTCCAATCCTTTTTTGGACTGACATTTGCCTGAACTATAGCCGCTTGGTTAATGAGCTTTTAAAATTGCAAATACCAAACCTCCTCAACGCCCATTTCCCAAAGCTATGTTGCGGTTGTGAAACGAGTCTCTGCTCGCCAGTTTGCGGTCCATTAACCAAATATTCGTATGGCTGGCTCGCGCCCGCCCTGTTGCAGGGCTGTGCGATGCGAGCCTAAGGGGCGCATATGGAGTTGAGATGCCTGCCACACTTACCTTCGATGAGTCCGGTGAATGCTGCCAATCGCCGGCGACTTTAATTGCTGAGTTCGAGCATGCATATGAGGAATTGAGCCAATACGTCACTGAGCTTAACAATGTGCTTGAACAAGCGAAACTCGATCGCGCGAAACTCACGACGATTCGGCTAAAAATCGCGCAACTGCGATTGATTCGAGGGCCGCTGATCGGCAAAATTGCTGCCTGCCTAAAAAACAAGATCAGCGCCTCAGAAGCGCAGTTACTTCAGGAGCTGCGCCGAGCCCACGACGAACTGCTCCGAGCAGCGTCGGCGCATACCGGGAAGTGGACGATGGACGCAATTGAGGCGGATTGGGAAGGTTACCGTTTTAAAGCCCGGCAGCTGGCTCGATGCTGGATGGAAAAGGTGCGATGGGAGCAGGAGATTTTGCTCCCCCTCCTCTCCCGGCGGCGCTAGCGCTCCTGCAGTATCGGCACATCAGTCGGCGCCAGTCTCGCGCCAAGCGAGTTTAACCCCGTCCGACGCGGTCCAGCGCTGGGTGCTGACGTCACTCACGCCCGGTGAAACGCAGCAATGCAGCAGGCCCACGCGTGCGGACACGCGCACTCGCGCGCAGGAACGCACCCGGTGAAGGCTGGCAATTAGCCGCGCGACGATGGGAATCGCCCACTTCGCAGGCGAGCGACGGCATGGGCGCAGCGAATCTCAGCGCCGATCGTGCATTGCAACGCTGAAAGAGCGGTATGAGACTACTCGCAGCGCATCGTCGGGCGGTAAACCTGCATGGCGTTGGTGCCGGAATTGCCGCCAAGCGTGATCCCGCCGCCAGGCAGGAAAATCCGGCCGCCGATCACCGCGCTGCCCTTCAGCCCGTGCATCGCGATCGGGAGGTCCGCCAGCTGGGTCCAGCGGTTGGCGCGCGGATCATAGGCATAGGTGTTGGGGGTGAGGCCGAGCACGTGGTTCGGCTCGCCCTCGCCGCCGAAGACGAACATGCAGCCGGCATGGGCAGCACCGGTGATTCCGCCCCTGGGAGCCGGGAGCGGAGCGCCGTTGGTCCAGCGGCGCGTCTTGGGGTCATAGATCTCCACGACATCGACCCGCGGGGCCATGGCACCCGGGCCGGTTCGCCCGCCGGCAACGATGATCTTGCCGTTGAGCGCGACCATCGCCAGGTGGTTGCGCTGGGTCGGAAGGTCGGGAAGCTTTTCCCATCTGTCGGTCGCCGGATCGTAGACCTCGAACGCATGGCCTCCCGGTGGCCGACCGCCGGCCACGTAGATCTTGCCGTCGATCACCGCCTTGCCGCCGCCGCCGCGAGCCGTCGGCATCGGCGCGCGCGGCACCCAGCCGCCGACCGCCGGATCATGCATCCAGACGTCCGAGACAAACCTCTCCGGCCGTCCGGTGCTTGCGCCCTCGACCTCGCCGCCGAGCAGGTAGATCTTGCCGCCCACGGCCGCGACGTGCGTATGGTGGATCGGCTGCGGCAGGCTCGGGCCGAGCGACCACCGGCTCGTCGCGGGATCGTAAACCTGGACGAGGTTCGACGGCAGGCGCCCGGGCGGGTAGCCGCCGAGCACCCAGATCTTGCCGTCGAACTCGGCGACCGCATGCTCGGAGCGCGGGAGCGGCATCGTCGCGCCCATGCTCCAGCCGTCGAACTCCCGGGCGGACCCGACGGGGGGGGCCTGGCTCACGCGATCGTTCCAGGTCTCGCGAAGCTCACCCGCCTCGACGGGGGTCGAGCGATTGGGCGACGCCATGCCCGCCGGCGCCGGCCTCGCCGTCCCGCTCAGCGCGACGTTGCGGCCGTCGCGCCGGACCAGGACCGAGACGGGGTCGCCAACCTTCAACCCTTGAACATACTGGCTGATCACCTCGGGGCCGGTAACCGGCCGCCCGCCGACCTGCAGAAGAATGTCGCCGGGCTGGATGCCGACCGTAGCGGCCGTTCCGCCGGGCATCACAGCTTCGATTCTCGGGCCTTGCGGATCCTCCTCGACCGCTACCCCGAACCCCGCTGGTGGTGCAGCCGTCTGTTGTGCCATCGCGCTCGTTACCAGCAGCAGTGCCGCTGCCGCCGCCGCGGCCATCCCGTCACGCCTCATGATTTTCCTCCCCTGACCTCACCGCCGCGCTGCCCTCGCCTGACATGGCAACGCTGGAAGCGTCGAGCCGTGGCAGCAGCGAAAGACGCGAGTTTCCATGATCTTGAATAGGCGCCGGACTTCGGCCGCTGAAAAACAGGCGTTCGATAGACGTACGGACAGATCGACGAACGTTTCGAAGCGGATAGTCAAACCAACCCAATTCGCGGCGAGAGCTTCCTAAGGCGCGAAATTTTCAGTGGCCGAAAGCGCAAACCGGCTTTCTTACTCCGGCATCTTGCCGGTCGCGGCGACCCATTTGTCGACCAGCTTCTGATATTGGTCGGTGCGGGTCTCGGGCAGCCCTTCGGCGTTGAGCCAGGCGCGATGGATGCACTCGGCGCCGAAATGACTGGTCGGACGAAAGAAGGACGGGTCGTCGAAGGCGGCGACGGTCAAATCCATATGCTCGCTGCCCTCCTTGAAGGCGAAGCCGAGCGACGTGCCGCACTCGCGGCAGTAAGGCCGCCTCGCAATCGGCGAGCTGTCGTACCAGTCGGGCTCGGCCGCCCATTTCACCGCCTTGCGCTTCACATTCTTGAAGGCGATCGAGATGCTGCCCGTCGCCCGCTGGCACATCCGGCAGTGGCACAGATAGGCCTCGTCGCTGTCGATCCTCGCTTCGAACCGCACCCGGCCGCATGCGCAGCCGCCGGTCATGTCCTGAGCCATGGACCGCCCCTACCCTATTTCGTCATCCCGGCGTAAGCCGGGGTCCAGACGGCGTTTGGTTTCCAGCCTTCGCTGGAATGACGGCCTGCGAGCTAGGCAGCCTTCTGCAAATGCTTGCGGCCGAGCAGCTCGGCGATCTGCACGGCGTTCAGGGCCGCGCCCTTGCGGAGATTGTCGCTGACGATCCACAAAGCGAGGCCGTTTTCGACCGTCGAATCCTCGCGGATGCGGCTGACATAGGTCGCATAGTCGCCGACGCATTCGACCGGTGTCACGTAGCCGCCGGCCTCGCGCTTATCGACCACCATCACCCCGGGCGCCTCGCGCAGGATGTCGCGCGCCTCGTCGGCCGAAATCTCGTTCTCGAATTCGATGTGCACCGCCTCCGAATGGCCGACGAACACCGGCACCCTCACGCAGGTGGCGCTGACCTTGATCGCCGGGTCGAGGATCTTCTTGGTCTCGACCACCATCTTCCATTCCTCGGTGGTCGAGCCGTCGTCGAGGAAGTCGCCGGCGTGCGGGATGACGTTGAAGGCGATCTGCTTTGGGTAGACTTTGGGCTCGTTGGGATCGCCGACGAAGATGTTGCGCGATTGCTCGAACAATTCGTCCATGCCCGCCTTGCCGGTGCCCGACACCGACTGATAGGTCGCGACCACGACCCTTTTGATCCTCGCCGCGTCGTGAAGCGGCTTCAGCGCAACGACCAGCTGCGCCGTCGAGCAATTCGGGTTGGCGATGATGTTTCTGGCCCGGTAGCCGGAGATCGCCTCGGCGTTCACCTCCGGCACGATCAGCGGAACGTCGGGGTCCATGCGGTAGAGCGAGCTGTTGTCGATCACCGTGCAGCCGGCCGCGGCGGCGCGCGGGGCGTGCTCCTTGCTGGCCGCCGAGCCGGCGGCGAACAGGGCCATGTCCCAGCCAGAAAAATCGAAATGTTCGAGATTCTTGACCTTCAGTGTCTTGTCGCTGTCGCCAAAGTCGATGACATCGCCGGTCGAGCGCGCCGAGGCCAGCGCCGTCACTTCGGCGAGCGGGAATTGCCGCTCGGCGAGGATGTTCAGCATCTCGCGCCCGACGTTCCCGGTCGCACCGACGACCACCATTCGATAGCCCATGTTCGCGTCTTCTCCGTTTCGCAGCCACCTAGTGCACAACCGCCGCTTTACCAAGGGCGCGAGGACCGTTGCCGGTCGAACTTGCCGGCGATTCCTGCTACAGTCGCATCGGTGCCGCCTCTCGCGCGGCCGCGCGAGAGGCTGGCAAGCTCGATGGAGGCTGCCCGTGCCCAGCAAAGCGATTTCCGCGCCGCGCCGTTCCCCGACCAGGGCCGTTCCGGTCCGCCGGATCACCAGCCGCGACCTCACCGACTCGCTGCGCGAGGGGATGAGCGACTTCCTGTCGATGCGCGGCGACTTGATCTTCCTCGGGTTGATCTATCCGTTGATCGGGATTGTCGCCGCGACCGTCACGCTCGGCGGCGCGTTGCTGCCCCTGTTCTTCCCGATCGCCGCCGGAATCGGCCTGCTCGGGCCGATCGCCGCGGTCGGCTTTTATGAAATGGCGCGCCGCCGCGAAGCCGGCCTCACTTCCAACTGGTCGCATTTCCTCGATGTCCGCAAGCGTCCCGCGATCGACGACATCGGCGCCGTCGCGGCATTGCTGCTCGCCATCTTTGCATTGTGGCTGCTGTCGGCCGGGATCCTCTACGTCGTCCTATGGGGAATGGAGGCGCCGGCCTCGATCCCGGCTTTCCTCAGCCGCTTGTTCACCACAACCGAGGGCTGGGCGCTGATCGTCATCGGCAACCTCGTCGGCCTCGGCTTCGCCGCCCTCGTGCTGGCGATCAGCGTCGTCTCGCTGCCGATGCTTGTCGACTGCGACATCGACGCCAGCAAGGCGGTCGCGACCTCGGTCCGCGCGACCCGGGAGAATAAAATGGTCATGGCGCAATGGGGGCTGATCGTCGCCGCTCTGCTGGTGCTCGGCTCGATTCCGGCGTTCGTCGGGCTGGCGGTCGTCCTGCCGTGGCTCGGCTATGCGACCTGGCACCTCTACACGAAGATGGTCGACCGGGAGGCGATCCCGGCCCGCAGCCGCCGCAGGGACTGAGCTACGCAGCCATGCCGGGGCGTGGCGAGTGGCGAAGCTTACGCCTCGGGGGCGGTGTCGGCGCGCTTCGCCTCGGTCTCGGCGCCCTTGCCGCCGGGGATGTCGCGGCGGACATCGCGGCGCTCGGCGATCCGCGCCGCCTTGCCGGTGCGGCCGCGCAGATAATAGAGCTTGGCGCGGCGGACGGCGCCGCGGCGCACGACCTCGATCGAATCGACCGCCGGCGAATAGAGCGGGAAGACACGCTCGACGCCCTCGCCGAAGCTGATCTTGCGGACGGTGAAGCTGGAGCCGACGCCCTTGTTCGAGCGGGCGATGCACACGCCCTCGAATGCCTGGACTCGGGTGCGCTCGCCCTCGACCACCTTGACGCCGACGCGCAAAGTGTCGCCGGGGCGGAATTCGGGGATCGGTTTGTCCTTGGTCAGCGCCTCGATCGCTTCATTCTCGAGGGTCTCGATCAGGTTCATTGGTCGTCAGCCTTCGTGTCTCGTCGCCGCGCGCCAGAGGGCGGTGCCTGCGATGCGCCCCCGTGGCGCTCGATCAGGTCCGGCCGCCTTAGCCGTGTGTCTTCGGATGCGCGCTCGTGTCGCCACGCCGCGATCCTCGCATGATCCCCCGACCGCAGCACTTCGGGGATCGTGCGCCCTTCCCATGTCACTGGTCGGGTATAATGCGGATATTCGAGAAGCCCCTCGTTGAAGCTCTCCTCCTCTCCGCTGGAGGCGGCGCCCATTACCCCGGGGAGGAGGCGAACGCAAGCATCGAGGATCACCATTGCGCCGAGCTCGCCGCCCGAAAGCACATAATCGCCGATCGATATCGGCTCGAGCGGCCGCGCCTCGAAGATCCGTTCGTCGAAACCCTCGAACCGGCCGCACAAAAGGATCACGCCCTCGCCCGCCGCCAGCTGGCGCACGCGCTCCTGCGTCAATGGCGCTCCGCGCGGCGTCAGTGCGAGCATCGGCCTGCCGTCCGCGACGCTGTCGAGCGCAGCGGCGAGAACGTCAGGTCGAAGCACCATCCCCGCACCGCCGCCGGCCGGGGTATCGTCGACGCTGCGATGCCTGTCGGTCGCGAAATCGCGGATGTGGACCGTCTCGAGCCTCCACAGCCCCTCGCCGAGCGCTTTGCCCGCCAGGCTGCCGCCGAGCGGTCCCGGGAACATCTCCGGGTAAAGCGCCAGAACGGTTGCGCGGAAAGTCATAGGGTCCAGTTGTCGATCTTCAGGCCGGGCACGTCCGCAAAGTCATCCTCATTGTTCGTGACCACGGTCGCGCCAAGACTGACGGCATGGGCAGCGAGCAGCCGGTCGAAGCGCGCTCGCCTGAACGGCAGACGCGCATAGGCCCGCGCAGCAGCCTCGTCGAAGGCCACGACGGGCACCACTGCAACCAACAAAGCCAGGGCCTCCGGGGTTGGCGGCTTTCCGTGATACATGCCTAGCGCAATCTCGGCATAGGAGATTGCCGACAGGCACACCTCACCTGGCTCGCATTCCGCGAGCCTGTCCCGGAGAGGCGGATATTGGCCAGTCATTGCGAAGATCGCCGTGTCGGCGTCGAGTAAAAAACGGCTCAAGGTTTCGCCTTAAGGGCGCTCGGACGCGGCTCGAAGTCCTGTCGGCGAGCAGGGACGTGGACCATGCCTCTGGCCTTGCCCCAGAATTTGTCGATGTCGAGTTTGCGCTTGGGCGCGTCGACCGGTTCCACGACATAGCGGCCCTGCTCTTCGCGAACCTTCATTTCCACGCCTTCCTTGATGCCAAGAGCCTTCGGCAGGCGAAGCGCGACCGAATTGCCGGATTTGAAGGTCTTGGCGCGGACTTCGTTGGTCATAATGCTGCTGCGTATATACATTATTTTGGATATACAAGTGACGGCTGGCGCAAGAGCGGAACCGTCGTCACAGCCCGAGCGCTTGGCGGCAGATGGAAAAGCCCCTCGATTGCCTAATCGTCGGCGGCGGGCCCGCGGGCCTTACCGCGGCCATTTATCTCGCCCGCTTTCACCTCGACATCCTGCTGGTCGACGACGGCCGCGGCCGCGCCCAGAGCATCCCCTGCACCCACAATCACGCCGGCTTTCCGGGCGGAATCAGCGGCAAGGAGCTGATCGCCCGGATGAAGGAGCAGGCGCAGCTTTACGGCGCCGAGATCATCGACGGCTTCGTCACCCGCCTCGACAAGATGGAGGAAGGCTTTTGCGCCAATTGGGGCAGCGGGCCCGTCACCGCGCGGACGGTCCTGCTCGCCACCGGAGTCAGGAACCGCCGGCCGCCGATGGACGAGGATTTGCACGACGACGCTCTGGCGCGCGGCCTCATCCGCTATTGCCCGATCTGCGATGGCTACGAAGTCACCGACAAGAAGGTCGGAGTGATCGGCTCGGACAGCCATGGGGTCGCCGAAGCCCTGTTCGTCCGCGGCTACACGCCAGACGTGACCCTGATCGCGCCCGACAAGGCGCTGGAGATCTCGAACGAGGATCGCGGCAGGCTTGAAGAGGCCGGTATCGAAATGGTCGATGGCCCGGCCCAGGCAGTGGCGATCGCCGAGGATTGCATCACCGTCGACACCGCCGAGGGCCATTACACCTTCGACAGCGTCTATCCGGCGCTCGGCTCCGACACCCATACCCAGCTCGCCGAGCAGGTCGGCGCCCGGCTCAACGAGCAGGGCTGCCTCGGGGTCGACGCGCGCCAGCGTACCAGCGTGCCTGGCCTCTACGCCGCCGGCGACGTGGTCATCGGCCTCGACCAGATCAGCCACGCGATGGGCCAGGCAGGGGTCGCGGCGACGACCATCCGGAACGACCTCGCGAAGGTGAAAGCGCTGCTGCGGTAAATTGTCATTGCGACCCCGCCTTGAGCCGGGCGAAGCAATCCAGGACTGGATCGCCGCGTCCCTTCGCTGTTCGCGACGGCTTAAGCCAGGAACTGCGCATCGAGGACGATGCGGCGGTCCTCGAGGTCGGCGATTCCGGGCCTGAACGGGATCAGCGAGCGGCGGCCGTCCCCCAGCTCCACCTCGAGCAGGTCGCCCGCGCCGAAATTCTCGACCGCGACGACCGCCCCGACCGCCTGGCCTTCGCGGTCGACGCAGGCAAGGCCGACCAGGTCGGCATGATAATATTCGCCTTCGGCGAGCGGCGGCAGCGCCGAGCGCTCAACCTCGACCAGCGACCCGCGCAGCGCCTCGGCGGCGCTTCGGTCGTCGACCCCTTCGAAGCGGGCGATGGCGCCCTTGCCGCCGGAACGGACCTCGAGCAGCCGGCATTCGGCCCCGCCGACATACAACCGATCGTGAACGGCGAGGCTGGCGGCGCTTGCAGCGAACAGCTTCAAGCGCACCTCGCCTTTCACTCCATGCGCCCCGGCGACGGCGGCGAGGGCGATTCGTCGCTTGTCCCTCCCCCTCGATGGGGAAGGGTTGGGAGGGGGTGAAGGTGGGGCCGGTCGCGACTTCTTCGCGGACATCACCCCACCCCATTCGGAAAACCAGGCTCGTTTGGCGACGAGCCGTTTTCCGAATCCTCCCCATCAAGGGGAGGGGTGAGAGCCATTACTCGGCTTTCTCTTCCGAGCCTTCGGCGGGCTCCTCGGTCGACTGGCCCTCGGCCGACGCTTCCGCCGGCTCGGGCGAGCCCTCGGTCGCCGGCGGAGTGTCCTCGGCGGCACCTTCGGCCGGCTCCTCGCTCGACTTGCCCTCGGCGCCGCCCGAAGTCTCGGCAGCGGCTTCGGCGGCCGGGCTGTCCTCGGCCGGAGCGGCGGCCCCGGCCGGCTGCTCCTCGCCGGCGGAGGCCTCGACCGCGGCATCCGCAGCGACCGGCTCCTCGGCCGGAAGGTCGGCGGTGTCGGCCGGCGCCTGTTCCTGAGCAATCTCCTCGGCGGGAGTCGCGGCCGCTTCCTGCTCGGAAGTCGCCGCTTCCTCTCCGGCCGGAGCCGGCGTGGCTTCCTCGGCCGCGATCACTTCCTCCTCGGCCGGAGCCGGGGTGGCTTCCTCGGCCGCGGTCACTTCCTCCTCGGCCGGTGCCTCGGCGGCCTCGGCCTCGCGGGCCGCGCGCTGCTCGGCCCGCTCCCTGGCCTTCTCGCCCGGCTCGCCCTTCTTCGGGTTGGCGCGCGCCGGCCGCTCGCGGATCCCGGCCGCATCGAGGAAGCGAAGGACGCGGTCCGACGGCTGCGCCCCGACCGACAGCCAGTGTGAAATGCGCTCGGCGTCGAGCTTCACCCGCTCGGGCGAATCCTTGGCGAGCAGCGGATTGTAGGTGCCGAGCTTCTCGATGAAGCGGCCGTCGCGTGGGCTGCGGCTGTCGGCGACGACGATGCGGTAATAGGGGCGCTTCTTTGCGCCGCCGCGCGCGAGGCGAATTGCAAGTGCCATTATTCAGTCCTTTCAGTGTGTTCTATTACTTCTTTGAAAACTTGTCGAAACCGGCGGGCAGGTTGAACGGGGAGCCGCCGAGGCCCGGGAGCGCAGTGCCCACCCCTCCCAGGCCGCCCGGCGGGAGCGCTCCGGGAGCCATGCCGCCGAGCGCCGCGTCGAGCCCGCCCTTGCCGAACATCGCCGCGAGCTTCCCGAGGCCGCCCATCTTCTTCAGCCGCTTCATGGCATTGGCCATTTCCATGTGCATCTTGAGGAGCTTGTTGACTTCCTGGACGGTGGTTCCGCTGCCCTTGGCGATGCGGATCTTGCGCTTGGCGTTGATCAGCTCCGGCTTGGCCCGCTCCTTCGCGGTCATCGACGACATGATCGCCTCGAGATGGACCAGCGCCTTGCCGTCCTGGGCCTTTTCCATCGCTCCCTTGACGCCTTTCAGGCCGGGCATCATCGAAGCGAGCGCGCCGAGCCCGCCCATGCGCTGCATCTGCTGGATCTGGGCGCGCAAATCGTCGAGGTCGAACTTGCCCTTGGCCATCTTGGCCGCGAGCTTCTCGGCATCCTCGACCTTGATCGTCTCGGCCGCCTTCTCGACTAGGCTGACGACGTCGCCCATGCCGAGGATCCGCCCGGCGACGCGCTGCGGGTGAAAGGCCTCGAGCGCGTCGATCGCCTCGCCGACTCCGGCGAACTTGATCGGCTTGCCGGTGACCGCGCGCATCGACAGGGCCGCACCGCCGCGGGCATCGCCGTCGAGACGGGTGAGGATCACGCCGCTAAGCTCGACCTCGCCGGCAAAGCCCTTGGCGACATTGACGGCGTCCTGGCCGGTCAGCGCATCGACGACGAGCAAAGTCTCGGTCGGACTCGAGGCAGCCGCGACGGCTTTCATCTCGCCCATCAGCTGGTCGTCGACGTGAAGCCGGCCGGCGGTGTCGATCAGGACGACGTCATAGGCCTGGAGTTTCGCCGCCTGCAGCGCCCGCCTGGCGATGTCGACCGGCGGCTGGCCGGGGACGATCGGCAAGGTCTCAACCCCGGCCTGGCGGCCGAGCACGGCGAGCTGCTCCTGCGCCGCCGGCCGGGCGACGTCGAGCGAGGCCATCAGCACGCGCTTGCGCTCCTTTTCGGTCAGCCGCTTGGCGAGCTTGGCGGTCGTCGTCGTCTTGCCCGAGCCCTGCAGGCCGACCATCATGACGACCGCGGGCGGATTGACGTCGAGGCGGAGCTCGGCGGTCTCGGCGCCCAATGTCTCGACCAGCGCGTCGTGGACGATCTTAACCACCATCTGGCCGGGAGTGACCGAGCGCAGGACTTCCTGGCCGACCGCCTTTTCCGTGACTTGATCGACGAACTCGCGCGCGACCGGGAGAGCAACGTCGGCTTCGAGCAGCGCGACGCGCACTTCGCGCATGGCGGTGCGGACGTCAGCCTCGGACAGCGCGCCGCGGCCGCGCAAGCGGTCGAAGACGCTGCCGAGCCGGTCGCTCAATGTGTCGAACATTCACTTCTCCCGATCGATGGTCAGCGCCCGATATGGGGTCCCGAACGCAAATTGCGCCGGCGGACGAAACCTCGTCGGCCGGCGTGCGCCCGTGGGCACTGGACATCGATGCTTTGTCGAAAACGACGCGGTGCGGTTAGTGGATGAACGTCATCCGGTCAAGGAGCGTGCTCCTGCGAAGGCAGGAGCCCAGTCCGGCGAAGCCGTTACTTGAGCGCTGCGCGCGTCTGGCTCCCTGCGGGACACTAAGACAACCGCGGCTTGCCCTTGGGCGGCTTGCGCGGCCGCGATGGCGCGCCCGGACCGCGCGGACCGTTTCCTGGCCCCTTGCCTTCCGGCCCTCTACCCGGGCCGACGGGACGCCGCGGACGTCGCTCGGGCCCCGGACCCCGGCGGTCGGGTGGCGGGCCGCGGCGGTCGGGGACGCGGTCGAGCGGCCGCGATTGCATTTGCTGTCTCGGGCCGACCGCATAGCCTTCCTTCAAGAGCTGGGTGAACGCGGCGCGGGTGCTGGCAACAATCGCGTCCTGAAGCTCCCGGGGCAGGTCAAGGAAGGTGATGTTGGGGTGGATCGCCTGGAGATCGCGAACGAGCTGGTTGGGCATCCCCTTCGACCCCGCCTTCAGCGCCTCGATTGCATCGAGCACGGCCGAAAAGACGATCGACTGCATCACATCCTGGGCGGCTCTGGTCATGGCGCTTCCAAATCGCGGCTGGTGGACTTGCGCTTAGCCGCTGCCTAAGTGCGCCGCCAGCATGAAGCGCCAGTTTCACAAGATGCACGGCCTCGGCAACGATTTCGCGATCTTCGACGCGCGCGAGGCACCGCTGGCGATGAGCGAGCCGCTGGCGCGCGCGCTCGCCGATCGCCGCAGCGGGGTGGGCTGCGACCAGCTGATCCTGCTCGAGCCCTCCGACATCGCCGATCTTCGCATGCGAATCTGGAACCATGACGGCGGCGAGGTCGAAAGCTGCGGCAATGCCTTGCGCTGCGTCGTTGCCCTGACCGGAGCCCAGAGCATCGAGACCGGCGGCGGCCTGGTCTGCGGCTCCGAGCATGGCGGCGAGGTCGAAGTGACGATCGGCGAGCCGAAATTCGCCTGGAACGAAATTCCCGTCGGCTATGCGGTCGACACGGCCTCGCTGCCGTTCGAATGGGGCGAGCTGAGGAACGGCTATGCGGTCAATGTCGGCAATCCGCACATCATTTTCTTCGTCGAAGAAGCGGACAAGGTCGACCTCGGCCTGCGCGGCCCCGAGATCGAGAACGACCCGGCCTTCCCGAAGCGGGTCAACGTCAGCGTCGCCCAGCTGCGCAACGGCGGCATCGTGCTGCGCACGTGGGAGCGCGGCTCCGGCCTCACCCGCGCCTGCGGCACCGCCGCCTGCGCGGCGGCCGCGGCGGCTATCCGCTCCAAGCGCGCCGCCTCGCCGGTCGAAGTGACCATGCCGGGCGGTTCGCTGACTATCGCCTGGGCGCCGGGCGAGCCGATCCGGATGCGCGGCGCCGCGACCTACGTCTATTCCGGCGAGATCGACCTCGAGGCGTTCGCAATATGATCGCCGAGACCGCCACGCTCGGCTGCCGGCTCAACTTTGCCGAAAGCGAGACGCTGGCCGCGCTCGCGCCCGCCGGCGAGCCGTGGGTGATCGTCAACAGCTGCGCGGTCACCAACGAGGCCGTGCGCCAGACCCGCCAGGCCATCCGCCGCGCGGCCAGGCGCCGCCCCGACGCCCGGATCCTGGTCACCGGCTGCGCCGCCGAGCTCGACCCCGGCGCCTTCCGGGCGATGCCCGAGGTCGACCGCGTCGTCGGAAACGCGCGCAAACTCAGTGCCTTCGGCGAAACTGACGTCAAGACGCCAGTCCCCGCCGGCTTGATCCACCGGGTCAAGAGCTTCGTCGCCGTCCAGACCGGCTGCGACCATCGCTGCACCTTCTGCTCGATCTGGCAGGCGCGCGGCCCGAGCCGCTCGCTCCCGTTCCCGGCGATCCGCGACGCTTGCCGGCGCGAGCTCGACCGCGGGGCCAGCGAAATCGTCCTCACCGGGGTCGACATCACAAGCTATGATGGAGGGCTCGGGCAGCTTTGCCAGCGCCTGCTCGCCGCCTTGCCGCATCTCCAGCGCCTGCGCCTGTCGTCGCTCGACAGCATCGAGATTGACGAAGCCCTGTTCGAGCTGTTCGCCGGCGAGCCGCGGCTGATGCCCCATTTCCACCTGTCGCTGCAGGCCGGGGACGACATGATGCTGAAGCGGATGAAGCGCCGCCACAGCCGCGCCGACGCGGTGCGCATCGTCGAGCGCATCAAGGCCGCGCGCGGCGATGCGACGATCGGCGCCGACCTCATTGCCGGATTTCCCACGGAAACTGAAGATATGGCAAGCAACAGCCTGAAACTGCTCGACGATTGCGATGTAGTCGCCGCCCACATCTTCCCCTTCTCGCCGCGCCCCGGCACTCCGGCGGCGCGCATGCCGCAGCTTCCCGCCGGCACCGTCAAGGCGCGCGCCGCCCGTCTTCGCGAGGCCGCTTCCGCCCGCCGCTCGCGCTGGCTCGACAGCCTCGTCGGCACTCGCCAGCGGGTCCTCGTCGAAGGCGGCGGCAAGGGCCACAGCGACGGCTTCGCGCCGGTGCGGATCGACGGCGCCGACCGCGGCGAGATCGTCGATGCTCGCATCGCCCGCCGCGACGGCGATCTGCTTATCTGCAATCGCGCATGAGCTGGCTCGACCGCCTGCGCGGCGGCTTTTCCAAGACCGCCGAGCGGGTCGCCGACAATTTGACCGGCCTTACCAGCCGGGCAGCGCTCGACACCTCGACTCTGGACGACGTCGAGGAGGCGCTGATCGCCTCCGACCTCGGCCCCGAGGCCTCCCGCCGCATCCGTCAGGCGATTGCCGCCCAGAAGTTCGAGCGGCTCGACGAGCGCGGGCTTCGCACGATCCTCGCCGAGGAGATCGAGACAATCCTGGCTGCGGTCGCCAAGCCGATGGAAATCTGGGGTTTTCCCCGCCCGCACGTCATCCTGGTGATCGGCGTCAACGGCTCGGGCAAGACGACCACGATCGGCAAGCTCGGCTCCTGGCTCAAGGAGCAGGATTATGGCGTCCTGCTCGCCGCCGGCGACACGTTCCGCGCGGCGGCGATCGAGCAATTGCAGATCTGGGGCCAGCGCATCGGCGCCCCGGTGATCGCCGGCAAGGAAGGCGGCGACGCCGCCGGGATCGTCTTCGACGGAGTCTGCCAGGCGACCGCGACCGGCGAGGACGTGCTGATCGTCGACACCGCCGGCCGCCTTCAGAACAAGGCGCATCTGATGGACGAGCTGGCCAAGATCCGCCGGGTGCTCGGCCGCCTCAATCCGGAGGCTCCGCACGACGTTCTGCTCGTCCTCGACGCGACCACCGGCCAGAACGCGCTTGCGCAGGTCGAAGTGTTCCGCGAGACGGCCGGCGTGACCGGCCTCATCATGACCAAGCTCGACGGCACCGCCCGCGGCGGCATCCTCGTCGCCGCGGCCGAGAAGTTCGGCCTGCCGATCCACGCCATCGGCGTCGGCGAGCAGGCCGGCGACCTCAGGCCGTTCGACCCGCGCGCCGTCGCCCGCGCCATCGCCGGGCTCCCGCCCGAATGAACGAGAAAGCGCGCGAACCGGGCGGCGGCGGCCGGCTGCTGATCGACCTCGGCCCGCTTGTCGTCTTCTTCCTCGCCAATTTCTTCGCGCCGGTGCCCGACGCGGCCAAGATTTTCGTCGCCACCGGCGCCTTCATGATCGCCATGATCCTGGCGATGCTGTGGTCGCAGATCCGCTACCGCCACATCTCGCCCCTGCTGTGGTTCTCGGGCCTGATGGTGGTGGTGATGGGCGGCATCACCATCTGGCTTCACAACGAAACCTTCATCAAGATGAAGCCGACGCTCTATTATGTCCTGGTCGCGGTCCTGCTCGGCTTCGGCCTCGCCACCGGCCGGCCATTGCTGAAGGCCGTGCTGGGCAGCAGCTACCCCGGCCTCGACGAAGAGGGCTGGCACAAGCTCACCCGTAACTGGGCCCTGTTCTTCGCCTTCATGGCTGCGCTCAACGAGGCGGTGTGGCGCAACAGCTCGACCGATTTCTGGGTGTCGTTCAAATTGTGGGGTGCGATCCCGCTGACCTTCCTGTTCGCGATCGCCAATTTGCCGATGCTGATGCGCCACGGCCTCAGCCAGGACCAGGCGAAGCCCGAGGAACCCGGCCCCATCGAATGAGCCGCGACGATCCCGATCCCGTCCTGTCGATCCGCGGCCTGCGCAAGTCCTACGCCAGCGGCACCGAGGCGCTGAAGGCGGTCGACCTCGACATCCGCCGAGGCGAGATTTTCGCCCTTCTCGGCCCCAACGGCGCCGGCAAGACGACATTGATCAGCATCGTCTGCGGAATCGTCACCGCCAGCGGCGGCGAGGTGCTGGTCGACGGCCGGCACTGGCAGGACGACTATCGCTTCGCCCGAAAGCGCATCGGCCTCGTCCCGCAGGAGCTTCATACCGACGCCTTCGAGCCAGTGATCTCGACCGTCAGCTTCAGCCGCGAGCTGTTCGGCAAGGGGCCCGACCCCGCTTACATCGAGAGGCTGCTGCGCGACCTGTCGCTATGGGACAAAAGCCGCGAGATTATGAAGGAGCTGTCGGGCGGGATGAAACGCCGGGTGATGATCGCCAAGGCGCTCGCCCACGAGCCCGAGATATTGTTCCTCGACGAGCCGACCGCCGGCGTCGACGTCGAGCTTCGCCGCGACATGTGGGCCTTGGTCCGGCGGCTCCGCGAGAACGGCACGACCATCATCCTTACCACCCATTATATCGAGGAAGCGGAGGAGATGGCCGACCGCGTCGGCGTCATCCGCCAGGGCGAGCTGATCGTCGTCGAGGAAAAGCATGCGCTGATGCGCAAGCTCGGCAGGAAGGAATTGAAGCTGCAGCTCGCCGAAGAGCTCGCCGCCATCCCCGCGCAGCTTGCCGACTGGGGCCTCGAGCTCAGCGACGACGGCCGCGAGCTGACCTACCGGTTCGACGCGACCGCCGACCGCACCGGCATACCCTCACTGCTGGCGGCGATGCGCGACCTCGGCATCGGCTTCAAGGACCTCGACACCCGCCAGTCGAGCCTCGAGGAGATTTTCGTCGAGCTGGTCCGCGAGCAGAGGAGCGCAGCGGAATGACAGACTCTCTCGTCATCGCGAGGAGCGCGGCGACGAAGCGATCCAGCTGCGCCAGGGCTGGATTGCTTCGCTACGCTCGCAATGACGGGAGCGACGCATGAACTGGCGCGGCGTCTGGGCGATCTACAAGTTCGAGATGCACCGCTTCAGGCGCACCTTGTGGACCGGCCTCGCCGTGCCGGTGATCACCACCTCGCTCTATTTCATCGTCTTCGGCGCCGCGATCGGCTCGCGGATCAACGAGATCAACGGGGTCGACTATGGCGCCTTCATCGTCCCCGGGCTGATGATGCTGTCTCTGTTCACCGAGAGCATCTTCAACGCCTCGTTCGGAATCCACATGCCGCGCTTCACCGGCACCATCTACGAAATCCTGTCGGCGCCCTTGTCGGCGCTCGAGACGGTGCTCGGCTATGTCGGTGCCGCCGCGACCAAATCGATGGTCGTCGCCCTCGTCATTCTCGCCACCGCCCATCTGTTCGTCGACGTCCGGCTCGAGCATCCCATGTGGATGCTGCTCTATCTGACCCTCGTCGCCGTCACTTTCTGCCTGTTCGGCTTCATCGTCGGGGTATGGGCCAGGGGCTTCGAGCAGCTTCAGGTCATCCCGCTGCTCATCGTCACTCCGCTGACCTTCCTCGGCGGCACCTTCTATTCGATCGACATGCTCGGCGAGCCGTGGCGGACGCTGACCATGTTCAACCCGATTGTCTATCTGATCAACGGCTTCCGCTGGACCTTCTTCGGCACCGCCGAGGTCGCGCTCGGGGTGAGCGTCGGCGCCACCGTCGGCTTTTTCCTGCTGTGCCTGGCGGCGATCGCCTGGATCTTCCGCACGGGCTATCGACTGAAAAGCTAATTCCTCCCCCATCGGGGGAGGTGGCAGTCCGAAGACTGACGGAAGGGGCTTGAAGCGAGACGCGGCGCTCGTTCGTCCTGAGCGCAGGCGCGAAGCGCCGAAGTCGAAGGGCGCTGATCGGCCGCCGCATCGACGCCCTTCGACTGCGCCTCTGCGGGGCTTCGCTCAGGACGAACGGAAAGCGTTCCCCTACTCCACCCCCTCGACCTCGCGCGTACTCGCCGGCTCCTGGTCGGCCCTCTCCTCGCCCTTGCCGTCGAGGTTGCGGGCGACGAAATCCCAGTTGACGATGTTCTTGAGTACCTCGCCGACGAACTTCGGCCGCTCGTTGCGATAGTCGATGTAATAAGCATGCTCCCACACATCGAGCGTGAACAAAGGCACCATATTGTCGTGGACCAGCGGCGTGTCGGCGTCGTGCAGCGAGACGATCTTGAGCCGGTCGCGGTCGAGCACCAGCCACGCCCAGCCGTTGGAGAAATGGTTCACCGCTTCCTCGGCGAGTGTGTCGAGCATGGCGTTGGTGCCGCCGAAACCCTCGTCGATCAGCCGGGCGAGCCTGCCGTCGGGCTTCTGCCCCTGCGCCGGCGCCAGGCATTGCCAGAAGAAGCTGTGGTTCCACAGCTGCGCGCTGTTGTTGAACAATTTCGAATTGCCGCTCTTTTTCGCGCCGCGGATCACCTCGCTCAGCGGCGCCCCGCCGAGCTTCTCCTCCTCGAGCAGGCGGTTGGTCTTGTCGACATAGGCCTTGTGGTGCTTGCCGTGGTGGAATTCGAGCGTCTCGGCCGACATGTGCGGCGCCAGCGCGTCCTTTGGAAACGGCAGTTCGGGAAGCTGGAAGGGCATGGGTTTATCCTCGCCTGTGGATGGGCTCCTTCAATGCAAACGACCAGGCGAGCCCGAGGCTCCGCGCCCCGCCGCGCGGGCGGCGCGGACGGCGGCCGACAGAGGGCCAGTCCGGGCTTAATGTCCGTTTTCGACCCGTTGCGGACATGAGCAGTGCACTCTGGCATCCACTCGACAGCGCCAATGTTAAGTGATCTGACCGTCGTCGAACGCGCTAAGTCTTGCGGGAACTCCGCCGTAACCTTCGTTGGACTAGGTGCGGGGATAGGAAGCCGGAACAGCGCCGGATGAAATCAACGCCTGAAACTGCGGCCTTCAAGCGGACATTAGGCCGGGCGAAGGATTCGATTCCGTGGGCGAGATGATGGAGCGTCATCGCACCACTCGGCGAGGGCTCGGTAATGCTCGGCGACTTGGCGATACACGTTGCTTGCGCCTGGGTCCGGTGCTCCCCAGCTGTCCTCCAGCGCCTGTCGATGCCGGCGGTGCCAGTGTTCACTCATTGCGGTAATTGTAGCTCCATACACCACGGATCGGGGCACCTTGCTGAAAATCTGCCACTTTGTACGCGAACGTTACGGACGCAAAAAAGCTGGGATTTTCACGGTCAGTACTTCTACCGTGGTGGGCAAAGCGGGACCTAAACGCTAAAGCGGAGGCTGATCGAGCGGAATTGTGACCGGACGTAGGCCACGCGCTTAATGTCGTCGGGATCAGCCTGATGAAGCCAGCTCGCGGTAGTCTAACCGCGCCGATCGCAGCTAATGTCTAGCCGGGGCTTCCACTTCGGGCGAGGGCTTGCCATACGGCCGTGAGCGGGCGTCCAAACGCCTCTTGTAGGGTGGCGAGTGCTACGACGGCCGCAGATACTCCGAGGACGGCCAGAAAACCGAATTCCATGGCCCGTCCTAAAATCCTGCTTGAGTCGTGATCGCGCCGGCGCGAGCGAGGCGCGGATCTTCGCTCCGTCCATTCATCTGATTTGCTTTGCTGCTCGACTGCGGCGCAAGCAGTGGGGTTAACAAGAGCATCAATGGGAACCGCGTCTTGAGTGCGCACTCCGAAGCGGCTCTCCTTCACCCATGCAACACGAGCAATAATGATGTGCGGCCCTCGCCTCAGCTCAACATAGCTGCCGAGTTCGGGCGGCCCTGCAGCATGAAGTCCAAGTCCACGCGACGAGATGTTCAATATGCGAACGTCCCGCCAGGTTGCGCCGCAGCGAATCCTGGAGCTTATTACGACATGACGACGTGGCTCGCGAGCGCGCATCGTCCGAATCCCCTATGCTGCCTGCTCGAGGGGGATGACCAATTCGAAATCCTTTTTGGGGCGCTGAACGCCGCTGATACGATCCAGGCTCATTGGCCGGGCAAAGATGTAGCCTTGGACGATCGACATGCCGAGCGCGCGTAAGCTGTTCAATTCCAAGGTGTTCTCAACGCCTTCCGCGACGAGCTCGCTTCCAATCTGCCGAGCGAAGGTAATCAGCGCCGAGGTCAAAGCTCGGCGAGCGTCATCAGTGTGGATGTCGCGGCAGATGCTGATATCCAGCTTGATGATGTCAGGTCGGATCTGAAGGATGTGGCGGAAGCTCGAATAGCCCGCCCCAACATCGTCCACAGCGACCCTCAAGCCGCGCTCGCGCAGTGGGCTGAGTACGTTTACTATCGGCTCATACCATTCAACTGCTTCATTCTCAGTGATTTCGAGAATGATGCACTCGAGTGGTGCCGAAGTGAATTCTTCGGCGAACATCGAGCTAAGAATCGTGGAAGGCGACATGTTGATGCTGATCGACGATCCTTCGGGTAATGTGTTCAATCCCTCGATCGCACTTCGTGCGGCCAGCATTTCCAGCTCAGTCCCAAAATCGGCGTCGGCTGCCGCGGCGAACCAGCGATCCGGTGACTCGCCAGAACGGAAGCGGGCAAGAGCTTCGAAAAACTCGACACGAGGTGCATCGAGCCGGATCGCTGGCTGATAAACTATTTCGAGCTCGCGATCCCTCAGGAGCGAGATCAGGCGATCACGCAGCGGGCCCGGCACCATAGTAGGGCCATCAATAGCGGCATAACTTCGCGGCGCTCGCGCGTCGGCAGTCGTCAGTTCTGAGAGATATCCAACCATTTGAGCTTCTTGCAGGCTCTGCAGCTTAATGAACAGATCGGAATTCTACCAGTAGTAGTTCTACTGCAGGGCATGGATTTCCTACGCGAGCTTTCTCACCACATTGCACGGTCCTTTGCCTGATAACTGCATCGAGTTCGTTTTGCCTCGCTGGCGCCCGTCTGCAATTCAGCGCTCAATCGGCTTCGCAACCAGTGCGTCCGACGGGCAGAGTCGACCCTTGAAGTCGCTGAAGTCTTGTCGGCCCTTAGCTGCAGCCGGAAACTGTCTGAGGCAGCAGCTTCCGCGCAGCTGCCAAATCCTGCTAAAGTGCCGGCGAGGTCTGGCTCAAACGGGACGTCTGCTCCTTCGCCGCCAGTTATGCGGCGAGAGCAAACTCTTCTGGTTCTCGAAGCACATAGCCGCGGCCCCAGACGGTTTCGATGTAATCGGCGCCGCCGCAGGCAAGACTCAGCTTTTTCCTGAGCTTGCAGATGAAGACATCGATGATCTTGAGCTCGGGCTCGTCCATTCCGCCGTAGAGATGGTTGAGGAACATCTCCTTGGTCAGCGTCGTG
>Ga0247712_1000019_pt1 | contig 18376 bp, 17 predicted proteins | sample 44E_DmetaG_FD_186033 | JGI IMG/M metagenome (GOLD analysis project Ga0247712, IMG submission 186033) | Soil microbial communities from hillslope of Landscape Evolution Observatory, University of Arizona, Oracle, AZ, United States - 4-4-E_D | ecosystem: Engineered > Artificial ecosystem >...
ACTACCGCCCGATCGGCGACTACGCGGCGATCGGCAACCTGCGTACGGCTGCCCTCGTCGCGCCCGATGGGTCGATCGACTGGTGCTGCCTGCCTGACTTCGACAACCCGAGCGTCTTTGCCGCGCTGCTCGATCATCGACGCGGCGGCCGCTTCCGGGTCGGCCTTCCGGGCGCCGAGCCCGGGCGCCAGCGCTACATCACCCACACCAACGTGCTCCAGACGGTCTTCCACCCGCCCGGCGGACGGCTGGTGCTGACTGACTTCATGCCGCTGCGCGGCAACCTCAACGAGCCCCAGCCGGGGGAGGCGGCGCCACAGGTATGGCGGCTGCTGCATGCCGAGGGCGGCGCGGTCGAGGCAGGGATCGAGTGGATGCCCCGGCCGGACTACGCGCGCGGGCAGACGCGCATGGAGCGGCTGAGCGACGGCTTCGTTGCGAGCGCCGGCGGCCAATCAGTTCGGCTGGCGGGCCTTGATGCAGACGAGCTCGAACGGGCCGAGATCCTCGAGGCGGAGGATGGCCAGCCATCCGTCCGCCTGAGCCTGGCGCTGGAGAGCGGCGAGCGGCGCGTGCTGGCCTGCGCGTTGGGGGATAGCGAGCTGATCGCCTCGGCGGATGAAGGCTGGCGGCTACGCGGCGAGACCGTCAACGCATGGCGCGAGTGGCTTCACAAGATCGGCGTCGCGGAGCGCGCCTGGGCGCGGCCGTTCCAGGAGCTGGTCACGCGCTCTGAGCTGGCGCTCAAGATGATGTGCTACCCGACCGGTGCGATCGTCGCCGCGCCAACCACCTCGCTGCCCGAGGAGATCGGCGGCGTGCGCAACTGGGACTACCGCTACTCGTGGATTCGCGACGCGGCACTGGCCGTCCGGGCGCTGCACAGCGTGGGCCACGAGGACGAGGCACGGCGCTTCATCCTGTGGTCCGAGCAGATGGCCAGGCAGGTAACCGACGCGCCCAAGTCGATCCAGATCATGTATGGCATCCGCGGCGACACCGACCTGCCCGAGGATGAGCTCGACCACCTCGAGGGCCACCGGGGCTCGGCGCCGGTCCGGATAGGCAACGGGGCCGCCAAGCAGAAGCAGCTTGATGTCTACGGCGAGCTGCTCGACGGCGCCTATCAGCTCATTCGTGATGGGGATACGCTGCCGCCGGACGTGTGGCAATTCCTGGGCAAGGTGGCCAGCAGCGCGTGTCAACGGCTCGACGAGCCGGACGAGGGCATCTGGGAGGTTCGCAGCACCGAGCAGCAGTACACCTACTCGAAGTTGATGCTCTGGGTATGCCTCGATCGCGCCGTCCGGCTGGTCGAGGGCTATGGAATGCGCGGCGACATCGATCGCTGGCGCGCGCGGCGCGACGAGGCGCGGCAGATGGTCCTCGAGCGCGGCTACAACAGGCAGCTCGGGGCGTTCACCCAGGTGCTCGACGGCGAAGAGCTCGACGCCTCGCTGCTGATGGTCAGCGTCCACGGGCTGCTGCCCGGCGACGACCCGCGAGTGGTCAGCACGATCGATCGGATCCGCGAGCAGCTGACCGAACACGGGCTGGTCTACCGCTACCACGCCGACGATGGCCTTTCCGGTGGCGAGGGCGCTTTCGTGCTGTGCTCGTTCTGGCTCGTTGATGCGCTGACCCTGGCTGGCCGAGTCGATGAGGCCGAGCAGCTGTTCGAGAGCCTGACCAGGCGGGCCAACCACGTCGGGCTGTTCTCGGAGCAGATCGACCCGCAGAGTGGGGAGTTCCTGGGCAACTTCCCGCAGGCGTTCAGCCACCTCGGCCTGATCGACAGCGCGCTCTACCTCGCTGAGGCGCGCGGCCGCCAGCCGGAGCGTCGAGCCAGATGAGCGTGATCGGCTATCACGCCAGCCACGAGCAGTTCAGCCCGCACGACCTGCTGCGCTACGTCAAGGCGGCTGAGCAGGCCGGCTTCGACGGCGCCATGTGCTCGGATCATTTCCACCCGTGGGTGCCCAGCCAGGCCAACTCGGCCTTCGCCTGGTCATGGCTCGGTGCTGCGCTCGAGGGAACGAGCCTATCGCTAGGCACGGTCAACGCGCCGGGCCAGCGCTACCACCCGGCGATCATCGCCCAAGCGGCGGCGACGCTGGCAGCGATGTACCCGGGCCGCTTCTGGCTGGCCGTGGGCAGTGGCGAGGCCCTCAACGAATCGATCACCGGCGAACGGTGGCCGGCCAAGGACGAGCGCAATGCCCGGCTGCGCGAGTGCGCCGAGGTCATGCGCGCGCTCTGGCGGGGCGAGACCGTCACTCACCGCGGCCTAGTGACCGTCGAGCAGGCGCGTTTGTACTCGCTACCGGCCGAGCCGCCGCTGCTGTTCGCTGCCGCCGTCAGCGCTGAGACTGCGCGCTGGGCGGGCGAGTGGGCCGACGCGCTGATCACCGTCGCGGCCCCGCCCGAGGAAGCGCGCAAGGTGGCCGACGCCTTCCGCGAGCAGGGCGGCAACAAGCCGCTGGCGATGCAGGTCCAGCTGGCCTGGTCGGGTAGCAAGGAGGCCGCCGCGCAGTTGGCCCGCGAGAAGTGGCCGATCGTCGGCCTGGGTGGCGACATGCTGTGGGAGCTGCGCACGCCGGAGCAGTTCGAGGAAGCCGTCCAGAGCCTCGACCCGGCCGTCTTCCGCGAGAACATCCTCGCCACGGACAGCGCCGAGGAGATCGTCGAACGGATAGGCCGCTACCTCGAGATCGGTTTCGAGCGCCTGTATGTGCACCACGTCGGGCCGGACCAGGAGCGCTTCATCGAGCGTTTCGCGGCAGAGGTGCTGCCGCAGCTCAGGCGGTAGGGGGCTCGGCAGCACTCGCTTGGCGGGCGGTGGCGACGAGCTGCGCGACGCGGCCCTCGATCTCCTTGAAGACGCGGCGGAAGGCCGCCAGCCGCTGCTCCTCGGTGCCCCCGGCAGCTGATGGGTCGGGCATGCTCCAGTGCAGCGTGCGGTGGCTCCCAGGGATGACCGGGCACGCGTCGCGCGCCTGGTCGCAGACGGTGATCACGTAGTCAAAGGGCTGACCCAAGAGCTCGTCGACAGACTTCGAGCGCGCGCCGCTGGCATCTACGCTGGCCTCCTGCAACACGCGCAGCGTGAGCGGCCGCACCTCGCCCGGCTCGGTCCCGGCGCTGAAGGCCTCGAAGTCGCGGCCGCCGTGGTGGCGCAACAATGCCTCGGCCATGATCGAGCGCGCCGAGTTGTGGGTGCATACGAAGAGCACCCTGATCGGCGCGGGCTGCCGCGCGTCGCTCAGGGGTTGAGGTCCTCGATGTCGCCGGTGGCCAGGAAGACGACATCCTCGGCGATGTTGGTCACCCGGTCGCCGATGCGCTCGAGGTAGTGGGCGGCGAACAGCAGCCGCGTGCCGCGGTCGACGTTCTGGGTGTCCTGGCGCATCAGCCCGACGACTTCGTCAAACAGCGAGTGGTAGAGGTGGTCCATCTCATCGTCGCGCGCCGCCACCTCGCGCGCCCGCTCGACGTCCAGATCCACCAGCGCCATCAGCACGCCACGCACCTGCTCGGCGGCGACGTCGCCCATGCGCGGCAGGTCGACGTAGCTCTTGAGCGGCGGCAGCGGGGCCAGCTTGCGCGCCTGCTTGGCGACTGACGCGGCGTGGTCACCGATTCGCTCCAGCTCGTAGGTGACGTGGTCCAGCGCGAGCAGGAAGCGCAGGTCGCGCGCGACCGGCTGCTGGGTGGCGATGGTCATGGTGATCAGGCCGGCGATGTGCCGCTGTGCCTCGTTGATCCGACCGTCGCTGACGATCGCCGCCGTGGCGGCCTCGGCATCGTGGGCGACCAGCGCCTCCTTGGCGGCGGTGATCTGGGCCGCGACAAGGCTGCCCATCCGCAAGACCTCGTCCTTGATCGTGCGCATCTCCCGATCGAGCGTTTCGCGGCTGGCGAAGTAGCCGGCCCTCGGGCGGTCCGCGGCGCCGCCGGAGAGCTCATCCGGGCGTGGCCGGTCGGCATGCTGGCGGGCGAGGTCGTTCTCGATCGACATGTCGGACGGAGCGTCCACTGCGCTGCGCTCGGTATCGTCCATGGCGTCGTCCTCCTAGCCGAAGCGGCCCGAGACGTAATCCTCGGTCAGCCGGTTCTGCGGATTGGTGAATATCTGTGCCGTCGGGCCCTGCTCGACGACATAGCCGGCGCGGTCTTCGCCCATGTTCAGGAAGACCGTCTCATCGGACGCGCGGGCAGCCTGCTGCATGTTGTGGGTCACGACCACGATGGTGTAGTTGCGCTTGAGGTCCATCATCAGCTCCTCGATGCGCAGCGTCGCATGCGGGTCCAGCGCCGACGCCGGCTCGTCCATCAGGATCACGTCAGGCGAGGTGGCGATCGCGCGGGCTATACACAGGCGTTGCTGCTGGCCGCCTGACAGCGACAGCCCGCTCTGGCGCAGCTTGTCCTTCACCTCGTCCCATAGCGCCGCCCGCCTGAGCGACACCTCGACCAGGTCGTCCAGGCCGGACCTGACGCCGTTGAGCCGGAGACCGAAGGCGACGTTGTCGTAGATCGACTTGGGGAATGGGTTGGGCTTCTGGAACACCATGCCGATGCGCCTGCGTACCTCGACCGCGTCGATGTCGGCGTCGTAGATGTTCTCGCCGTTGTAGAGCACCTGGCCCGCGACACGGGCACCGGGTACGAGATCATTCATTCGATTGAGACTGCGCAGGAGGGTGGACTTGCCGCTGCCGCTCGGGCCGATGAGCGCCGTGACCCGGTTGCGCTCGAGCTCCAGGTTGATGTCGCGGACGGCACGGTAGCCGCCGTAGTACACGGACACCCCGCGCAGGCTGAAGACGCTTGTCGGCGGACGATCGCTTTCGGCGGACGGCGTTGTTGGACTGGCGGTCAACCCGGTCATCTGCTCCTCGATCTGCGTCTCCGTGGCAGTGGCCATCATCTCAACTCCAGCTTGGCTCATCGTTGGTAGCCGCCGCGCGTGGCGATCAGGCGAGCGGCGATGGTCAGCAGCAGTACCAGCGCGACGAGCTCGAGCGCTCCTGCCCACGCCCGGCCTTGGGCAGCCTCGAACGGCTGCCGGGCCTGCTCGAATATGAGCAGCGGCAGCGCCGTCTGTGCCCTGCCGAACAGGTCGGTCACGAGGTACGACGTGCCGAAGGCAGTCAGGATCAGCGGGGCGGTCTCACCGGCGCCGCGAGCGACGGCGAGCATGACGCCGGTCAAGAGGCCCGGCGCCGCAGCCGGCAGCACGACGAACAGCGTCGTGCTGCCGGCGCCGCGCGCCCAGGGCCGTGCTGGCGCTGCGCAGATCGGCCGGGACGAGCTTCAGGATCTCCTCCGCCGAGCGCACGACGATGGGCAGCATCAGGATCGACAGGGCAACCCCGCCAACGAGTGTCCCGAAGCCGATGCCCGCCTCGCGAACGAGTGCGGCGTAGACGAAGAGGCCGACGAAGATCGACGGCACGCCGGTCATGACGTCTGTGAAGAAGCGGACAGGCCGGGCCAGGCGATTGGCGCGGTACTCGACCAGGAAGACACTCGCCGCGATGCCCATCGGAACGCTGATCAGGACGGCGATGCCGACCATCAGCGCGGTGCCCACGAGACCGTGCAGGAACCCGCCGCCGAAGGCGCGGTAGGACAGCGGCTGGGTGGTGGTCAGGAATTCGAGGCTCAGCGTGGACAGGCCCTGCTGGAGCGTCACCAGCACGATCAGCGCGAGCGGTATGACCGCCACGAGCAGGCACGCGGCGAGCACAACCCGCATGGCTTGGTCGATCCGCCGCCGAGCTGCCGCGTTCGCGCTCTTGTGGCGGAGGGTCGTGGGGGCGCCGGCCTGCACGCTCATAGCGCCGCGTCGCCGCGCGTCTCGCCGAGGCGCCACACGATGGCGCGTGCCGCGACGTTGATCAGGATGGTCAGGCCGAACAGCGCAACGCCCAGCGCGATCAGGCCACTGATGCCCTCTGGGCTGGCCTCCGCGAACCCGCTGGCAATCTGCCCAGCGATCGTCTGCGCGGGACGGAACAGCTCGATGACGATTGATGGCGAGCCGCCGACGACCATCAGCACAGCGATCGTCTCGCCCAGCGCCCGACCAAGGCCGAGCATGCTGGCGCCGATGATCCCCGGCCGGCTGCGCGGCAGGATGACGTGACGCATCACCTCCCAGCGTGTCGCCCCGACGGCGAAGGCGGCGTAACGCTCATCCGCCGGCACGGTGTCGAAGATCTCGCGGAGCAGGGCGGTGATGATGGGCATGATCATCAGCGCCAGCACGATCCCGGCCGCGAACAGGCTGCGCACCGTTGGCGGTCCGGCAAACAGGGGGATGACCTGACCGATTGTGCCGGCGAGCAGCTCCATGACCGGGTAGATGACGACGGGCACGAAGAAGAGCAGCGCCCACAGCCCGATGACGACGCTCGGGATCATTGCCAGCAGGTCCACGGCATATGAGGCCGGACGGCGGAGCCAGCCCGGTGCGAGCTGGGTGAGGAAGAGCGCGATCCCGATGGCCAGGGGTACGGCGATGATGATCGCGATCAACGAGCTGACGGCTGTGCCCCACAGGAACGCCGCGCCGCCGTAGCTACCGGTGATCTCCGTGCGCGAAGGTCCGGGGCGCCAATCGGTGCTGGTGAGGAAGCCGAGGCCTTCCTTCACGAAGACGGGCCAGGCCTCAACGGTTGTCGTGCCGATCATCAGCGCCAGGATCAGCAGGACGGCCGCGCCGGCGGCAGTCACAAGCCAGCGAAACGCGACGTCGGCGAAGCGTCCGCGGCCCCGCCCGCCGATGGGCGGCCGCGCGCTCTGATCAGCCGTCAGCATTGATCCTGTCGATCTCGTCGAGCACTCTCGATTCGAGCTCGGCCGGCAGCGGCGCGAAGTGCAGCTCGCGCGCGATCTCGTCGCCCTGCTGCAGCCCGAAGCGCAGCCAGTCGCGCAGCGCGCGCGCCTTCGCCGCTGGATATCCGCACGTCCACGCCAGGACCCAGGTCGCGCCAGCGATCGGATAGCCGGTGCCGCCCACGTCGAGGATGCGGAAGCGGAAGTCATCCGGAACCTCTATCTCGGCGACTGCCTGGCTGATCGATTCAGAGGAGGGCAGGACCGGCATGCCGTCGGCGTTGACGACGGCCGCGACGGCGAGCCCGACCTCGGCCGCGTACTCGTAAGAGACATAGCCGATACCCCCCGGCTGCTGGCCGATGATTGCGGCGACGCCGTCGTTCTGGTCGCCGCCGATGCCCGTCGGCCACGCGACCTCCGAGCCCGAGCCGATCCGCTCGTCCCACTCTTCGCTGACGCTGGCCAGGTACGTGGTGAAGATCGACGTCGTGCCCGAGCCGTCGGAGCGGTGAACCCACGTGAGCTGCTGGTCAGGCAGCGTCACGCCAGGGTTCAGCGCAGCGATCGCGGGATCGCTGGCGCTGGTGATGTTTCCCAGGGCGATCTGGGCGATCGTCTCGCCGTCGAGCACAAGCTGGTCGACGGCGCGAATGTTGTGCGCGACCGCGACCCCGCCGAAAACGGTCGGGATGTGTAGCGGCGCGCAGCCGCGCTCGGCCGTCGCGTCGGCGATCTCCTGGTTGCTCATCGGTGAGTCGGTGGCGCCAAAGTCGACCTGCAGCGCGATGAACTGGATGCGTCCGCCGCTCGAGCCGATGCTCCGATAGTTGATCGTGACGGCGGGCTGCCGTTCGCGGAAGGCCCCGATCCACTCGAGGTAGACAGGCGCGGGGAAGCTGGCGCCGGCTGCCGTCAGCTCGGCGGACACGCCGCCGCTTGACGCGGTCCCGCAGCCGACCAGGACGGCGCCCAAAATCGCGCTCGCCACCCGCCTAGCTGGGCGCAGTCGGCTCTGGTCGCTCACGCCCGCAGCGTCTGGCGCTCAGGTCAACGCTGCTTTTCAGTCTCTTTAAGAGTTCGTTAACGAGATTGCAGGATGCGCTCGATGTCCCGTCCGGCGGTCGCACTGACGAGGCCACGCCAAGTCCGCTCAGCCTGCCGACGCAGTGCCGCGATCCGCCCTCGCTGGGCGAAGACGAGCCGCTCGACGGCACGCTGGGTGGCGGGCGCCGGTGCGGGGTCGATCGATGCCGCCCACGCCTCGGCACGCGCCCCGGCAATGGCGGCATCGTTGAGCGCACCGAGCGAGTCCTGCAGTCCCACCAGCCGCAGGCGAAGGCGCTCGGCGGGCGCCGTCGCAAGGACGTCGCGAAAGGCCTCGATCCCATACCGGGTGCGCTTCGCCTGGACGCGCAGCGCATGGAGCGTGGGCTCGTCAGCATTGGCGATAGACGAAACGCTCGACAGCAGGCCGGTGATGGCCGTGTTGACCCGCGTCGAGGCGTGCTCGCCGACCAGGCTGGCCTCCAGGCGGCGGGCCGTTGCTCGCCCTGGGGATGCGACGAATGCCGCATGGTCGCCAGCCCACTCGCGGTGCGCACGCGAGTCGAGGTGGCGCAGCAGCGCCTCCATGGCCATCGCACGCTCCACTCTCCACGCCTCGGCAAGCGCTGCCAGATCGGGGTCGTCGGGCAGCCCTGCGAGCAGCACGTCGAGGTCGCGAACCTCGCCCAGCCGTCGCCCGAGCAGCCGCAGCCCGGCCACGTGGCGCCTCTGCTCGGATCGACGATAGGCGCCCTCGAAGAGGCGCCACGTCGAGCGCAGGCGCCGGGTCGCGACGCGCATCTGCTTCAGCGCCAGCGGATCGCCTGCGCGCACCAGCGGCTCACGGTCGAGCAGCCGCAGCAGGTGCCGGGCGAGCACCTTGCGCCCCGCCTCGGCGAACAGGTCATCGTGGCTGATGGGCGCCTGCGCCGCCGCAAGGAAGTGGCCGAGCTGCACCTTCGAGAGTGGCTGGGCCTCGACCAGGCCGCTTGCCTCGAGCTCCGTTGCCAGCCGGCGAAGAGCCTTCCGCTTGCCGCTCAGCAGCTCCACCTCGAGGCCGCGCAGCCGGCCGATGGTGCGGCCACCGACGATCACTCGGGCGTCGTCCAGCGAGGCCAGCGCCTCTGCGCCATCGAGCTGCAGCCGGCGCTCGCGTCGGCGCTGGCGGATGGTGAAGCGCTCGACCAGCGGTCGGCCGCCGGCCAGACGCTCCAGCAAATCGCGCGCCTCGCTCGCCGGCCAGCGGGCGGGCTCCAGCCCGATGGTGGCCGGCCCCATGATCTCTGTCCTCTGGTGCCGCGCGCCATCGACCGTGCCGTCCGTCTTGATCTCGACCGTCAGCTGGCCCGCCCGCCGGCGCACTCGGGCGCCATAACCGGCTCGCGCGATGGAAAAGTCGGAGGTGTCGAAGTAGCGGTCGGCCAGCCGGCTCTCGGCCCAGCCCCCGTCGTCAGCCGGGTAGCGCTGGTCGAGCCAGGCCGTGACGCCGTCCGGGTCCGGCGCGTCGAACTTGAGCTCGATCTCGACCGCGCCCCTGGTCACCCCTCGGCGTTGCCGGCGAGGGCGATGCCCATCAGCGTCTCGAACGTGTCCAAGCCGGTCGGCTGCTCGGTGAGGTGCTCGACACGGCGCCAGCCATCGTCGCTGCCCAGCGCCCATGCCCGCCGATCGTCAGCCAGCATCACGTCGATGATCGTGCGCAGGCGGGCCATGCCGTCGGGGTGTGTGATCGGGGTCATTGCCTCGACCCGGCGATCGAGGTTGCGCTCCATCATGTCCGCCGAGCCGATGAAGAAGCGCTCCTGCTCGCCGCGGCCGAACTGGAAGATGCGCGAGTGCTCGAGGTAGCGCCCGACTATTGAGCGTACGCGGATGGTCTCGCTGACCGCGGGCAGCCCCGGCCGAAGCGAGCACATGCCGCGGACGATGACATCGATCGACACGCCGGCCTGGCTGGCCCGGTAGAGGGCGCGGATGACGGTCGGATCGACGAGGGCGTTGAGCTTCATCACGATCCGGCCGTCGCCGTGCTCGCGCTGGCGCTCTATCTGCTCATCGATCAGCTCCAGCACGCCTGCGCGCAGCCCGTGCGGCGCGACCAGCAGCCGGCGATAGCGCGTCTGGCGCGAGTGGCCGGTCAGCGCGTTGAACAGGTCGGTCACGTCCGCGGCCAGGTCGTTGTCGGTCGTCAGCACGCCGAGGTCGACGTACAACCGGGCCGTGCCAGGGTTGTAGTTGCCGGTGCCGATGTGGACGTAGCGACGCAAGCCGCGGCCCTCGCGCCGGACGACCATTGCCAGCTTGGAGTGCGTCTTGAGCCCAACGACGCCGTAGGCGACGTGCGCCCCGGCACGCTCCAGCGCGCGTGCCCAGACGATGTTCGCCCGCTCATCGAAGCGCGCCTTCAGCTCGACCAGCACGACCACCTGCTTGCCCTGCTCGGCGGCCTGGATCAGCGCGCGCACGATCGGCGAGTCGCCGCTCGTGCGGTAGAGCGTCTGCTTGATGGTCAGCACAGCCGGATCCTCGACGGCCTGCTCGACGAAGCGCTGGACGGTCGAGGTGAACGAGTCGTACGGGTGGTGCAGCACGATGTCGCCTTCGCGCATGGCGGCGAAGACGTCAGCGCCCTCGTCCGGATCGGCGGCCTGCAGCCGCGGCGGCGTGACCGGCTGCCATGGGACGACGTGCAGCGCCGGGACGTCGAGATCGGCGACCTGGTCGAGCGCCCGGAGATCGAGCATGCCCGCGATCTCGTAGGCGTCCTGGCTCTCGATGTCGAGGCCGCGCATCAGCAGCTGGCGCGTGGTGGCCGGCATGGAGCGCTCGATCTCGAGCCGCACGACGCGGCCGAAGCGCCGCTTGCGCAGCTCTTCCTCGATGTGCAGCAGCAGGTCCGGCGCCTCTTCCTCCTCGAGCTCGAGATCGGCGTTGCGCGTGACCCGGAACAGGTGGTGCTCGACGATCTCCATCCCTGGGAAGAGGGCATCCAGGTTGGCAGCGATGATCTGCTCGAGCAGCACGTACGTCCGGGGCGCGACCTCGACCAGTCGAGGCAGGACGGGCGGCACCTTGATCCGTGCGAACCGGCGCTCGCCCGAGATCGGGTCACGAACGGTGACCGCCAGCGACAGCGAGAGGTCGCTGATGTATGGGAACGGATGGCCGGGATCGACGGCCAGCGGGGTGAGCACGGGGAAGATCTCGTCGACGAACTGGCGGCGCAGCTCGCGGTGGCGCTCCGGCCGCTCGTCGTAGCCAACGATCCTGATGCCCTCCTCGGCCAGCTCCTCGTGTACGGCGCGCATCGTCTCCGAGTGGGCGGCGACCATGGGCAGCAGTCGAAGCCGGATGGCATCGAGCGTCTCGGCCGCGCTCATGCCGTCAGGCGTCGGGCTGGAACGGCCGGCCTTCACCTGCTGCTTGAGTCCGGCCACGCGAATCTGGAAGAACTCGTCGAGGTTGCTGGCGAAGATAGACAGGAACCGCACCCGCTCGAGCAGCGGGTTGCGCTCGTCCTGCCCCTCGTGCAGCACGCGGGCGTTGAAGTCGAGCCACGACAGCTCGCGGTTGATGTACGGGATGGGCGGTGCCGGGGTTCCGCGTCGGCGGCCGGTTGCCCGCTGGTTGAGCGTGGTCATGGGCGGAGAAGTCTAGCAATGGCCAGTCGCGCCGCCATCCGCCGAACGTACCGGCTGGACACGGCGGCCCTCAGCCCAGCCGCCGATGGCCCTCGTGGCCGCCGCGCTCGCGCTGCCGTCGCTCGGTGTCCTCCGGACAGGGGCACTCCTCGCGCAGCCGGGCGAAGGTATAGAAGCCTGTGTGATGGCCGTCGGCCCACGTGGGCTGGAGTGCGTATGAGCCGACCATCTGGATGTCGGTCAGCTCCGTCTGTGCCGGCGTGAGGGTCGGGTTCGAGTCCAGCCAGCCGGGGATGCCCGCCTCGCCGCGGCAGTAGGCGCACGGGCAGAGCCAGCGCAGCGTTGTGAAGTCATAGCGCGTGACGTGGCCATCAGGCCACTCCAGCTCGATCGTCTGGCCCGCGCGGTCGGCGTGGACGCGACGCGGCACGAGATACTCGGCGCCTCGGGTGAATGTGCTCATCGACCACCAATCTACTGACTCGCCTGCTCCGCCACCTCGAAGATGCTCAGCCTTGGCTGGTCAACGCCGGCGGCGCGGAAGATCATCATCGCTGGCGGCGTCACGCCCGAGCCGCGTAGCTCCTCGAGGTCGGCCCGGCTGCGCCAGACGGTGACGATGCGCCATCTCGGCGAGCCGTCCTCGTGCAGCAGGAACGTCTCGATCAGCTGCTCCCCCAAGCCTCCGGCGATTGTCGCCCTGTAGGCGGCCAGGAGGTCGGCCTCGCGCGAGGGCTCGATTTGGCCTTCGACCATCGTCACGACCACGGAGGGCTCCTCCCATCTGCATTCGATGAGCGCCGCGCCCTAGACTACCGCTGGTCGAACCGCCAGGCGGGCCTCTGCACCGCACTGGTCCCATTGTCCACCGAGGTCCAAGATGCCCCGACCCGCTCGCGCCGCCGACCTGTACGACCTGCGCGTGCCGCTCGAGGTTGCAGTCTCGCCTGATGGTGAGCGCATCTGCTTCACGCTCAAGCAGGTCAGCCCGGCCAAGGACGGATACCGCAGCGCGCTATGGATCGTGCCTGTCGAGGGCTCGGCCGAGCCGCGCCAGCTGACGCTTGGTGCCAAGAACGAGCACACGCCGCGCTGGAGCCCGGACGGTCGCACGCTGGCCTACCTCAGCGACCGCGAGTCGGTGCTGATCAAGGGCGGTGCGGGCAGCGATCCCGCGATCAGCGAGCCGCCCAAGGAGGGCGCGACCCAGGTCTGGCTGCTGCCGATGAACGGCGGCGAGCCGCGCCAGCTGACCCGCCTGCCGCAGGACGCCGACGACATCTCGTGGAGCCCTGATGGCCGCCAGCTGTGCGTCGTCAGCGGTGCAACGACCGCTGATCGTCGACCGGACGAGCGCCGTCCCGGCGATCCACCGCCGCGCGACGCCCACCTGGTCGATCGGCTGCAGTACATGGCCAACGGCGTCGGCTACGTCTACAAGTATCCGCCCAACCTGTGGCTCATCGATGTCGCCAGCGGCGACGCACGACGCCTGACCAGCGGCGCGAGCCGCGACGAGCAGCCCGCCTGGAGTCCGAACGGGCGGCAGATCGCCTTCGTCTCGAATCGCCACCGCGATGCCGACCTGACCTGGCGCACTGACGTCTACTCGGTTGACGTGCGCAGCGGCGAGGTCCGGCTGGTTACCGGCGGCCGTGGCGATCGGGACTTCGGCCAGCCGGCCTTCAGCCCTGACGGGCGCTGGATCGCCTGCCTCGGCCATCGCTGGCAGGCGCGGGTGAGCACCCAGTACGACGTCTGGCGGTTTCGCGCCGATCGCCAGAGCGAAGGCGAGAACCTGACCGCGGGCAGCGACCTTGACGGGGCGGCGGCGATGAACAGCGACCTGTCCGGCTTTGCCGTCAACCGGCCGGCCTGGTTCGCCGACGGCCGGGCGCTGGTCTTCGGCGCGCCGATCGAGGGCAGCTACGAGCTGTTTCGAGTGGATGTCGGGACGCGCGACGTAGAGCGCCTGACACGCGGCCGGCACTACCTCTCGCGCTTCCGTGCCGTGCCGGTGGCGAATGGCGGCCTGCGCATCGGCCTCGTGCGCAGCGACGCGGTGTCACCGCCTGACGTTCACGTGCTCGAGGTGCCAGGCGGCCCGGCCGGCAGCCGTGGCCTCAGCCCGCGCCGCCTGAGCCGGCTGATGGCTGAGGCGTGGCGCGAGGTCGACATCGTGGCGCCGGAGATGCGCTGGCACGAGAGCGACGGGCGGCGCATCCAGGGCTGGTTCTACCGGGCCCCGGACCGCGACGGCCGGCCAGCGCCGCTGGTCGTCCAGATCCATGGCGGCCCGGCGACGCTCTACGGCTGGTCGCTGATGTGGGAGTGGCAATGTCTGGTGGCTGCCGGCATGAGCGTCTACGCCTGCAACCCGCGCGGCTCGCAGGGCTACGGCCAGGAGCTGCTGAGCGCCAATTACCGAGACTGGGGCGCGGGCCCGATGGCGGACATCATGTCCGGCGTCGACGCGCTGATCGCTGATGGCCTGGTTGACGGCGACCGGCTGGGCGTCACGGGCGGCTCATACGGTGGCTACCTGACCAGCTGGATGGTCGGCCACACGGATCGCTTCAAGGCCGCCGTCAGCGCCCGTTCCGTCAACGACCTGACCTCGCAGATGCTCAGCGGCGACATCGCCGGTCCCAGCTTCGGCCATTACGAGTACGGCGCCAACCCGTGGGAGGACCCCGAGCTGTACCGCGTCCACAGCCCGATCACCTACGCCGAGCGGATCCGCACGCCGCTGCTCATCCAGCACGCGGAGAAGGACCTCCGCACGCCGATTACCCAGGGTGAGGAGCTGTTCACTATCCTGCGCTCGCTACGTCGGCCGGTGCGCATGCTGCGCGTGCCCGAGGAGAGCCACGAGCTGACGCGCAGCGGCGCGCCGTTCCGACGGGTCGAGAACATCGAGCGCATCAGCGACTGGTTCCGCCATTTCCTGGTCGAGGGCAAGCGGCGCCTGCCGCCGATCTCGTAGCCCGGCCGTGTCGTGGTGAGCATGGGCGATGGGTCGCGCGTCGGCGCCGCCATCGACGTCGGCAGCAACAGCGTCCACCTGCTCGTCAGCCGGTTGCGCGATGGCCGGCTCGAGACGCTGCGCGATGAGAGCGTGCTGCTCGGCTTGGGCGACGTGGTCGACCGGACCGGCAGCCTGGAAGGCGAAGACCGCAGCGCGCTCCTGCGTGCGCTGGCAGGCTTCGTGGCCGTGGCCCGCGCGATGCGCGCCGCTGACATCATCCTGGTGGGCACCGAGCCGCTGCGCCGGGCGGCCGACACTGCCGAGCTGGTCGCAGATGTCGAGCGCGAGCTTGGCCTCCGATTGCACGTCGTGACCGCGCGCGACGAGGGCCTGCTGACCTACCTCGGCGTGACCGCCGGCCAGCCGCCGCGCGGCTCGCTGCTGGTCACCGACATCGGCGGCGGCTCAAGCGAAGTAGTGCTCGCGGAGGCTGGCCGGCCGGTGGATGTGGTCAGCCTGCCCAGTGGCTCGGCGCGCCTGTCACGTGGCATCGTCGAGCATGACCCGCCGACGGCCCAGGAGATCGACGCGCTGCTGGCCGCCGCGCACCGGCTGTGCGCGCCGCTGCCTGACGCCAGGCCGGCGGGTGCCGTGTTCGTGGGCGGTACGGCAACGAACCTGGCGCGGCTGGCGGAGCTGCGGCGCGACGGGCTGGCCCTGGCATACCGCGTCCTGGTGACGCTCGACGCCCAGGCGCTGAGCCGGCGCTACGGGGTCAACCTCCGCCGCGCGCGGCAGCTCGCGGCCGGGGCAGCGTTGGTTGACGCGCTCCTCGCCCGCTACGGGCTCGAGAGCGCGGAGGTCAGCCAGGCCAGCCTGCGCGACGGCGCGATCATTGCCGCCGGCCGGCTCGGCCCATCCTGGCTCGAGCGCCTCGCGGCCCACGTGGGCGGGCGGTAGCGTCCCACCACAGCCGCCCGGGGCGGCGCCAACTGGCTCAGTCGTCCATGACTTGGTCAATCCAGCGGCGCATGGGAGCCAATGCGGCGACCTCGCGATAGTGGCGCCGGCGCCTGCCTTCGTCGAGCGTCTGTACCAGGCCGGCCTCGCGAAGCACGGCAATGTGCTTGATCACGCCCCAGCGGGTGATGCCGGGCACCCTCGCCGCCAGCTGCCCCGTCGTCAGACCGGGCTGGGCGTCGAGCAGCGCCAGGACCTGGCGACGCGTCGGGTCAGCCACAGCACGTAGGACGCGGTCGAGGTCCGGCTCGGTCATGTGACCACATGGTCACCACCGCAGCCGGGCTTGTCAAGGGTTGCGCCTGAGCGAGGCCGCTGTACCATCTCTTCGTGAGCACCGTTGTTGAGCGCGCGAGGACCGCTCGGCCGAAAAGACCGCCGGCGCTTTGGTGCGCGCCTGGGTGGGTCGCGGCGACACGGTCGAGTCGATGGTCGAGCGTGTGGGCGGCGTCGATCAGGTTGGTATCGAGGAGCGCGTCCAGAGCCTCACCCGGCGCTCGATCAAGCGCGAGTCAAAGCTCTGGGCGCTCGACCTGGCGATACGGATGATGGACCTGACCACCCTCGAGGGCAAGGACACTGAGGGCAAGGTCCGGGCGCTATGTGCCAAAGGCATCCGGCCCGACCCGGTGGATCCGAGCATCCCGAGCGTGGCCGCCATCTGCATCTACCCTGCGCTGATCCCGGTCGCGAAGCGAGCGCTCGAGGGCAGCGGCGTGCGCGTTGCCAGCGTTGCGACAGGCTTCCCTGCCGGCCAGACCTTCGCCGACGTGAAGATTCTCGAGACCCGCCAGGCGGTCGAGGCCGGCGCGGACGAGATCGACATGGTCATCGACCGCGGCGCGTTCCTGCAGGGCGACTATCGGGCTGTCTTCGAGGAGATCGTCGCCGTCAAGGACGCCTGCGGTGACGCGCACCTGAAGGTCATCCTCGAGACCGGCGAGCTCGAGACGTACGACAACGTTCGCCGGGCAAGCGTGCTGGCAATGGCCGCTGGCGCTGACTTCATCAAGACCTCGACGGGCAAGGTGACGCCGGCCGCGACGTTGCCGGTGACGCTGGTCATGCTCGAGGCGATCCGCGATTTCCATCGGCGGACCGGCCGGATGGTCGGCATGAAGCCGGCCGGCGGCATCCGCACCGCGAAAGACGCGATCCAGTACCTGGTCGTGCTGTACGAGACGCTCGGGCCGCGCTGGATGACGCCCGAGTGGTTCCGCTTCGGCGCGAGCACGCTGCTCAACGACGTGCTGATGCAGATCCGAAAGCAGCGCAGCGGCGCCTACCAGGGGCCGGACTACTTCACGCTCGACTAGCGCACGGCGCTCAAGGCCAGCGCCGCGTTCAGGCCGCCGAAGCCGAACGAAGTCGACAGGGCGCCGTTGATCGGTCTCTCCAGCGGCGCCTCGAGCAGGCACGGCAGGTGCTCCGTAACGGCCGGATCCGGCGATGCCAGATTGACCGTGCCGGGTGCCCAGCCACGACTGATGGCCAGCGCGCAGATGGCTGCCTCGATCGCGCCCGACGCGCCGAGTGGATGGCCGTAGTAGGCCTTGGTACCGCTGACCGGTGCCTCGCGCGCTCGCGCGCCCAGCGCGCTGGCGATGGCCAGTGCCTCGGCCGCGTCGCCAAGCGGCGTCGAGGAGGCGTGCGCATTGACGTAGTCGACGTCCGAGGCGCGCATCCGGCCGTCAGCGAGAGCCAGCCGGGCGGCGCGCGCCGCCTGTCGCCCGTCGGGTCGCGGCTGGACCATGTGATGCGCGTCGCTGGTGGCGGCGAAGCCGCGCAGCTCGGCATACGGCGTAGCGCCGCGCTTCTCGGCGACCTCTGCGGCCTCCAGGACGAGCAGCGCTGCGCCCTCACCCATCACGAACCCGTCGCGCTCATCATCGAACGGTCGGCATGCCTCGGTCGGTCGATCGTTGTGGCCCGCCGAAAGGGCGCGGATGATGTCGAAGGCGCCGAAGCAGAGCGGGCTGAGCGGCGCCTCCACGCCACCGGCCAGAACCGCGTCCACGCTGCCAGATCGGACGGCGTGGAACGCCTCGCCCAGCGCCACCGCGCCGGCGGCGCACGAGTTCGCCGTCGAGAGGATGGGGCCGTGCAGGCCGAGCGCGATGCCAACGTTGGCCGGCGCCGCGCCGCCGAAGACGGCCAGCGCCAAGTTCGGCGCGACTGAGCGGATGCCGCGCGCGAGATAGCGCTCGTGCTGCTCCTCGGCATAGGCGATCCCGCCCAGCGCAGACCCGACATAGACGCCAAAGCGGTCCGGCCGAGGCGCGTGGCGCGCCCCGGCTGCGATCCCGGCGTCGGCCACGGCCAGCTGCCCTGCCGCCATCGACAGCTGGCTGAAGCGGTCCAGGCGGGAGGCCGCCCGGGCATCCATGTAGTCGGTCGGGTCGAAGTCGTCGACCTGCGCCGCGACCTGCGAGCGGAAGGGCGCCGGGTCGAAGCGGTCGATCCGGCGGATGGGTGAGCGGCCCGCGTGCAGGCCCTGCCAGAACGCATCGCGGCCGATGCCCACGGCCGTGATCACGCCAATGCCAGTGATCCAGACGCCGCGCGGCGGGCGTGCCATCAGGCCGCGTTCCGCTCGGCGAGCGCCTTGAACGTGGCCAGCGTCCGGCCGGCGATCGGTCGGACGAACAGCGCGTCAACAAGCCGTGGGAACAAGTCAGCCCCGAGCAGCGGCAGGCGTCGCTCGAAGCTGTGCTCGATCCTCACCAACGCACCGACTGCGCAAGGCCGGATGTGCCACACCACGCGCATGCCCTTCGTGGCCCCGCCTACGTGCGCGAAATAGAGGCGCAGGTCGGCAGCGTCTGAGTCATCGGACCAGTGCTCGGCCCGCCAGCGG
>Ga0247712_1000030_pt1 | contig 13611 bp, 9 predicted proteins | sample 44E_DmetaG_FD_186033 | JGI IMG/M metagenome (GOLD analysis project Ga0247712, IMG submission 186033) | Soil microbial communities from hillslope of Landscape Evolution Observatory, University of Arizona, Oracle, AZ, United States - 4-4-E_D | ecosystem: Engineered > Artificial ecosystem > Mesocosm...
GTCCTCCTCGAGCCGGCGCAGCCGAGCTCGAACAGGTGGAATCCCGGCTGCGCCGGCTCGAGGAGGACGGCGCCGCAGCAGTCGAGTCGGCTGAGTACGCCGGCCTGCGCGAGCAGTTCGACATCGCGGGCGGCTATTCGCTCGACGTTCGGGTCGAGGCGGCACTGTCAGGGCTGGGCTTCAACGCCGCGGACTGGCAGCGCCCGCCGACGGAGCTCTCCGGTGGGGAGCAGACGCGTGCCGCGCTGGCGCGGCTGCTAGTCGCCGATCCGGACCTGTTGCTGCTCGACGAGCCGACGAACCACCTTGACGTGAGCGCCATCGAGTGGCTGGAGCAGACGCTTGCCGCCCGCCGCGGTGCGCTGCTCGTGGCCGCTCACGACCGGGCCTTCCTCGACGCTGTCGTGACGCGCGTCTGGGAGCTGCGCGACCGCCGGCTGACGCCCTTCCGTGGCAACTACGCCGCCTATCACCGGCAGCGCGAGGAGCGCGACGCTCGCCAGCAGCTGGACGCCGAATCGATCCGCCAGCAGATCGAGCGCGAGGACGAGCTGATCCAGCGCTACCGCAGCCACCGCAAGTTCGGCAAGATGCACGAGCACGAGCGCCGCCGCGAGGCACTGGCCGAGCAGCGCGTCGAGGGCCCCTCTCGCCGGCAGACGCTCGTGCTGGGCGGGAACGCTCTGCTGGGCGGCGGTCCGCAACGCTCGGGCGACATGGTCGTGGCGTTGGAGGAGCTGGTCGCGGGCTTTCCTGGCCGGCCGGTAGTGTCAGTCCCGCGGCTGGTGGCGACGCGCGGCGAGCGGGTCGGCATCGTCGGCCCCAACGGCGCCGGCAAGACCACCCTGCTGCGCACGATCGCCAGTGAGCTGGCCCCGCTCGAGGGCTACCTGCGCCTTGGCGCGGCCGTCCAGCCGGGCTACCTGGCCCAGATCCGGCGGGCAGCGCTGCCCGGCAGCACCGTCCTGGATGCGCTGCTGGCGGCGGTCAACGTCGACTACGGCCCGGCGCGCTCGTACCTGGCCCGCTTCCTGTTCCGCGGCGAGGATGTCTTCAAGCCGCTGTCGGAGCTGTCCGGTGGCGAGCGCTCCCGACTCGAGCTGGCGCTGCTCGGGATCAGCCCGGCCAACCTGTTGCTCCTCGACGAGCCGACGAACCACCTCGACATCCCGGCGCGCGAGGCACTCGAGGCCTTCCTGCGCGAGACGCCGACGACACTGCTGCTGGTGTCCCACGACCGCCGGCTGCTGGAGAGCGTGTGCACCAGCCTGTGGGTCGTGGCGCCGGCAGAGGAGGGGCGGGTAGGGCCAGGCGCGCCACCGGCGAGCGCCGCCCCCTTCGACGGCGGCTACCGGGCGTGGCGCACGGCCGTGGCCGATGGATGGACGGTCAGCGCCGAGCTGGAGGTCCAGTCGCGCCGACTCCACGGCTCGCCGATCGGCCGCCAGCCAGAAGCATCGCCGGCGGGCGAGGGCAAGTCGAAGCCCGGTCCGCGACCGAGGAGGCCGGGTGTGGTGCCTCGGCTGTCGAAGGATGCCTACCGCCGTCGGCGCCAGGCGGTCGAGGACGACCTCACCCGGCTCGGCGTGCGCAAGAACCACTTGGAGCTCGCGCTGGCCGATCCGCAGGTGCAGGCCAACTACGTCGAGCTGCGGCGGGTGAGCAGCGAGCTTGCCGACGTCGAAGCCGCGCTCTCGCGGGCCGAGGATGCCTGGTTGCTGCTGGCCGAGCAGGCTCCCCGATGAGCGGGCCGCCAACTCGGTTGCTGATCGGCCTCGTCGGACCCATGGGCTGCGGCAAGTCGACGGTCGGCCGCATGCTCGGTGACCTCGGGGCGATGGTGATCGACGCAGACGCCGTCGCCCGCGAGATGACCGCGCCCGGGACGCCGGCGCTGTCGCAGATCCGGGCCCGCTTCGGCGATCAGGTCTTCGCGCCGGATGGGGCGCTCGATCGCTCGGCCCTCGCGGAGATCGTCTTCAGCGACGATGGCGCGCTGCGCGACCTCGAGGCGATCGTTCACCCACGCGTCCGCGAAGCCATCGACGGCCGGCTTGCCGCGGCCAGCGACTCCGCGGAGGATGGCCCACCGATCGTCGCGATAGAGGCGATCAAGCTGGTCGAGGGCGGCCTGGCCGAGCGCTGCCACGAGGTCTGGCTCATCGAGTGCGGGCCGTCCACCCAGCGCCTGCGACTGGCCGGCAGAGGCATCGCTGCGGCCGACCTCGAACGCCGACTTGCGAGCCAGGGCGTGGAGCTGGTTGCTCGGCTGGAGGCGAGCCTCGCCGGCCGCGTGCACAGCCGCCGGCTATCGACCGAGGGCACGCTCGACGACGTGCGCGAGCGGGTCGAGGATGCGCTCGCCGACGCCCTCCTGCGCAGCGCCTAGCGAACCAGCTGAACTCCGAGCGTCGGCTCCAGGCAGTCCGGGTCGTTGCCGTCGCAGGGCTCGAAGCCGCCGACCGGTCCCTGCATCACGTAGCGGATGAACCAGCCCTTGACGCACGACGTGCCGCCGTTGCCGCCCACGAACGGCTGCCCTGGGGCTGAGTTGCAGGCCGCGTGGTTGCCGCCCTGGATGTAGGACTGGTCGAGCAGGAAGTAGGCGAAGCGCGGGATGTGGTACCAGAGGTTGTTGCCGTTGCCCGGGTCAGTGCAGTCAGCCGGCAGACCGCTCGATGGCACGTCGCGACATGTGGCATCGAACATCGGCACGAGGATCAGCGTTCCTGAATACGCGTTGATTGCGCTCTCGACGCTGTTGACGTTGCCCGTGCTCGTCTGGATCCAGGTGGGAATGTCGAATGGGCCGTTGCACGGCGACTGGATCTGGTCACGCAGGTTGCCACCGCAGCCCATCTCGAGCCAGCCGACGCCGCCCGGGCCGTTCTTGCACAGCGGCACGATCGACTGGTATCGACCCGTGCCGCGATCGGCGAGGGCCGTCTGGAGGCCGACGATCGGCCAGTCGACACCGATGCGCAGAGGCCGATTGGTGCCGTCGCAGGTCGTGATCGGGATCGAGAACGTCATCGGCATCACGCCACAGCCGTCCAGCGCTGAGCAGACGCCGCGCAGCGCGCCGCCCAATGCCGTGGCGTCGGCGCCGGCGGTCATGCTCGACATGCCGGCGAAGCCGGCGAGCAGCGTCGGGAAGGTGCGCTCGCCGCTCGCCTTGACGCCCCACGCATCAGCCGGGATCGAGCCGCCGCTGCCGACGGTGCCAACCACGTTGTGCTCGAAATCGATGTACTGCGCGCTGGCCATGACCGCGCCGTTGTCGGCGAAGGCCTCTTCCATCGCCTCGTGCACGTCGTCGTCGTCGCGCGTGGCGCCGCCGAGCTTCTCGACGATGACCGTTGCGCCCGCCAGGACCGCGGAATCGGTCGCATTCTGGGTTGCACGCTGCTGGGTCATGGCGTTGCCGCCGTCGACGACCATGCCCGCGGCCAGCACTGACAGCGAGAGCCCGATGGTCATCACCGCCATTGCCTGGCCGCGCTGGGCGCGCCGCGAGGATCGGAAGGCGAAGAGCGACTTCATGGACAGCTCCCGGTGGCGGACGCCGGGCACACGAATTCGATCGGTGCCACGCTCGTCGAGGCGAGGTTGATCGAGCCGAAGAGCAGCCCCACGAAGGGCGTCATCGGCTGGTAGGTCAGGCGCGTGGTGACGAAGGCCATGCAGCCGATCTGGCGCGTGGCGATCGGGCAGTTGTCGACCGTTGCCGAGGCGCAGCCGGTCTGGGTCGTGGTCGAGGTCTTGAAGCAGACGTCCACGTTCGACGCCCCAAGGCCGAGCGTGGCGGCGGCGGCGATGGCCTTCGCCCGAACTGCCGTCAGGTCCTGGTTGACGATCGCCGTCCGCGCGCCGGCTCGCGCGGCCTGCGACAGCGTGTTGTAGGCGAAGACGGCGCGGCCCAGATCGACCGCCCCGAGCAGCAGCAGCAGGATCAGCGGCACGACCATCGCGAACTCGGCCAGCGTTTGGCCACGGCCGCGCCGGGACCTGGTTCCTCCGGGCCGGCTCATGGCCCGACCGTGATGGTGGCGCCCGCGCAGCCGCCGGGCGGGTTGACCAGGCCGCCGGCGAGCGACTGGTAGCCGATGCGGTAGTTGCCGCTGCCGTTCTGCGTGGTCAGCTTGGCGGCGTCAAAACCCGCGCTCGTCCAGGTGGTGGCGGCGCTGTTCTTGCGCACGCCGGCGAAGGCAGGCACCTTGCAGCCGACGAGCACGTAGGCGCTGCGCGTGTAGGACTTGTCCTGGACCGTCAGCTTGACCGTGTACGTGCCACGCGTCGAGTAGGTGCGCGAGACGGTGTTGCCGCAGCTGGTCGAGGTGCCGCCGTCGCCGAACTCCCACAGGCATTGGCCGTGCAGGCCCTGCGTGGTGTTGGTGAAGGTCACCTCGATCGGCGGCACGCCCACGATCTGGTGCTCGTGCTCAGAGCCTGGCGGGCCGCCACCCGATGCGTCGACGCTCGTCGACGAGCCGTAGAAGGAGACGATCAACTCGGGCGTGGCTGTCGGCTCTGGGCTTGGCGTGGCGGCAGGGTCAGGCGTCGCGTCGGGATCCGAGCTGGCGGTGGCCGTTGGCGTCGGCGTGGGCTCTACACCGGAGGTCGGGCCGGCGCTGGCCGTTGGCGCGGGAGTTGGCGTTGCCCCGCCAACGACGATGCTGTCGACCGATCCGGTGCGGATGGTGAAGGTCGTGGTCGAGGTGACCTGCACGCCGCCCGTCGAATCGCCGATCAGGCCGTACAGGAACGGGCTGAGCAACTGGAAGCGGCAGCTCAGGCTGACGCGGACGCGCGAGCCGAGCGAATACTGGTTGACGCCGCTGTCGATGAATGCCGGCGCAGGCAGCGTCGTGGGCAGCGTGCAGTCGAGGCCGCGCGCGTCGGCGCGCATCAGCGCCTGGTAGCGCGCCTGCATCGCCGAGTTGCCGGTGCCCTGCCAGGCGCTCGCCGACTGAGCGGCGTAGTTGGCCCCGATGCGGGCGACGTTGTGCAGGCTGACCGTCGAGAAGTACACGCGCCCGACATCGACCGCCAGCATCATCAGGATGACCAGCACGGGCAGCAGGAGGGCGAACTCGACCAGGCTCTGGCCGCGCGCGCGGCAGGCGCGCGGGACAGAGCCGAGGCCGTGGCTGCTGGGCAGGGCGCGCCGTCGGATCATGCTCAGCTCAGTCAAGCGCAGCCCGGCACCCAGACCCAGCCGTCTTTAGTCGCATGGCGGCCCCCGAATGGTCCGGTGCGTGCGCGCACCACGGCCGGCTACGGCGCGGGTGACGGCTCCGGACTGGCCTGCTGGTCCGGCGGCTCGGGCGCTGGCGACGCGGCCGGCTCGTCGCCGGACGGAGTCGCCGCCGGCGCCGGCGTGGGCTGCGCTCCGCTTAGCAGCTGGGTCAGATCGATCAGCTGCGGCACCGGGAAGTAGTACTCCATCACCAGGCTGTCGGTCGTCGTGCCGTAGTCGCCGGGGTAGGCGATGCGCGAGTCCTCGTCGGGCCGGAGGGCAAGGCTGAACGAGTCGGGCGCGAGCTGGACGATGTGATAGATCTGCTCGGCCTGGTGAAGGTCGACCTTGAGGATGTACAGACCCGCACCCGGATCGGACTTCAGCACCTCGAGGTCCTGCATCACGATCTTGGTCGAGCGGCCACTGCGCAGGCCTTGCCCGTCTGCGTTCTGGACTGGCTGGTACTTGCCCTCCTCGTCAAGGGCGAAGATGTCGATCTGGACGCTGACGAAGAGGTCGACACGCTGGCCGGGCTTGATCTCGCCGCCCACGGCACGGCCGGCGGGGATGTCGAGCGCGACTGCTCGCCAGTGGGCCGAGGTGGGGGTCACGACGTCGTCGGGACCAAGGATCGAGAAGTCGGCATTGGCGGCAGAGGTGGCAAACAGGTTGGGCGTGATCTGCTGGTCGGCATAGATCGGCACGGCCGAGACGCGCCCGATCGCGACGTCCGCTTCCTCGTACGCCTGGGTCAGCGCCTCGTCGACGGGCACCTGGCGGACCGTCAGGTCGTCCGCGGTGAGCGTCGTTCGGGCGGCCACGTCGCGGGCGGCGACGAGCACCGGACGGGTGACCACCTCCTCGGCCGGCGCGGTGCCGCGCGAGGCGAACGTGAAAGCCGTCCAGCCGGCCACGACGGCCAGCGCGATGCCCGTCGTGAGCAGGATGAATCGGCGCCGTCGCCCGGTGTCCTTGAACTCCATTTCCATGCCAGCACGGCTCCCCTCTGTGGTGTCTCGAGGCAACCCTAGGCACGGGCAGTCGTATCAGGAAGGGGCCCGCACGGCCGTGGCGCGGGGTACGAACAGGCTACGGCCGCCGGCCGGTGTATCGTCGAGCCGATGCCCGACTTCCGACTCGAGGCCCCTTTCCAGCCGACCGGTGACCAGCCGGCGGCGATCGAGCGGCTGGTCGACGGCCTCGCCCGCGGCCAGCGATTCCAGGCGCTGCTCGGCGCCACCGGCACAGGCAAGACCTTCACCATCGCCCACGCCATCGCCCGCCACCAGCGACCGACGCTCGTGCTGGCGCACAACAAGACGCTTGCCGCGCAGCTGTACAGCGAGTTCCGCGAGTTCTTCCCGGACAACGCGGTCGAGTACTTCGTCTCGTACTTCGACTACTACCAGCCAGAGGCGTACCTGCCCCGATCAGACACGTACATCGAGAAGGACTCGTCGCGCAACGACGAGATCGACAAGCTGCGCCACGCGGCCACGCGCGCGCTCTTCGAGCGACGCGACACGATCATCGTCGCCTCGGTCTCGTGCATCTACGGCCTCGGCGCGCCGGTTGACTACGGCGCGACGGTCGTCCGGCTGCGGGTGGGTGGTCGGTACCGGCGCGACGGCGTGCTGCGCCAGCTGGTCGACCTGCAGTACCAGCGCAACGACGCCGCGCTGTCGCGCGCGCGCTTCCGCGTCCGGGGGGACACGCTGGAGCTTCAGCCGGCCTACGACGACTACGTCGTGCGGGTCAACTTCTTCGGTGACGAGGTGGAGCGGATCACGGAGGTCGATCCGCTGACCGGCGAGGTGCTCGCTGAGCGCAACGAGCTCAACGTCTATCCCGCCTCCCACTTCGTCACCCCGGCCGAGAAGATGAACGCCGCGCTGGTCGACATCGAGGCGGAGATGATCCAGCGCGTCGGCGAGCTGCAGGCGAAGGGCATGGAGCTCGAGGCTGAGCGGCTGCGCCAGCGCACGACCTTCGATCTCGAGATGATGCGCGAGCTGGGCTTCTGCTCGGGCATCGAGAACTATTCGCGCCACCTTGCCCGGCGGGCGGCAGGGTCGCGCCCGTGGACGCTGCTCGACTACTTTCCCCCCGACTGGCTGCTCGTGGTCGACGAATCGCACATGACCATCCCGCAGGTCGTGGGCATGTACAAGAACGACCGCACGCGCAAGGAGATCCTGGTCGACTTCGGCTTCCGCCTGCCGTCGGCGCTGGACAACCGGCCACTGACCTTCGACGAGTTCGAGGAGCACCTCAATCAGGTCGTCTTCATGTCAGCCACGCCGGGACCGTACGAGCTGCAGCGCAGCGAGCAGATCGTGGAGCAGCTCATCCGGCCGACAGGCGTGGTCGACCCGCGGATCAGCGTCCAGCCTACGGAAGGCCAGATCGACGACCTCCTGGACCGGATCAAGGACCGCGTCGACCGCGGCGATCGGGTGCTCGTCACGACCCTGACCAAGAAGATGGCTGAGGACCTGGCCGACTACCTGCACGAGATGGGCGTCAAGGTGTCGTACCTCCACTCCGAGGTCGACACGCTCGAGCGGGTGCAGATCCTGCGCGACCTGCGGCTGGGCGTCTACGACGTGCTCGTCGGCATCAACCTGCTGCGCGAGGGCATCGACCTGCCCGAGGTGACGCTGGTGGCCATCCTCGACGCCGACAAGGAGGGCTTCCTGCGCTCGGCCTGGTCGCTCATCCAGGTCATCGGCCGGGCGGCGCGGAACATCGGCGGCGAGGTGGTCATGTACGCCGACCGGGTGACCGAGTCGATGCAGGTCGCGATCGAGGAGACCAACCGCCGGCGCGCTGTCCAAGAGGCCTACAACACGGAGCACGGCATCGTGCCCCAGACGATCATCAAGGAGATCCGCGACATCAACGACCGGCTGCGCGCGGTGGCCGACGCAGGCGCCGTGTATGAGGGCGAGCGCCGGGCGCGTGAGCTGTCCGAGATGACGAAAGAGCAGGTGGCCAAGCTCGTCGCGCAGATGGAGGCCGAGATGCGCGCCGCTGCGCGGGACCTGGAGTTCGAACGGGCGGCGGCGCTGCGCGACGAGATCCAGTCGATCCGCCACCGTGTCCTGGAGGAGGACGCTGCGGTGGCTGTTGGCCGGGCCGCTGAGCGGGCAGCGGCAGAGGCGCAGGCAGAGGCGATGAGCGACGGGCGTGGGGCGCCGCCCACGGCCAAGCCCTCCGAGCGCGCGGCGGCACGCAGGGCAGGGGAGCGGCGCGGCAGGCGCGCCATCCGCGAGGGCGAGGCAGGCGGTCTCGAGGTGACGGCGGTCACCGTGCTGCCGGCCGATGAAGAGCCGGCGGCGACGCTCGATGGCCAGCCAGCAGAAGGCACGGCCGCTGACTGGCTGCCCGGCATTCGCGACGAGCACGAGGGCGACGACGCGGGCTGGATGGCGCGCTGGCTCGACCGGCCGACGTGGGATACGCGGGTAACGCCGAACGTCGTCAAGCGGACAGGCGAGCGACCCGCGCGTCGTGGGGGTCGGCGGCGCGGCTGAGGGGCCCCGCCGCGCCGCGTGCTCACGCAGCGAGCGACTTGTCGCCAATCGTGGGGCGATGCCGCCAGTTCACCCCGTTCTGCTACCCAGCGAGCGACGGAGATCCAGATGAGCCCGAGACGCCGCAGCGTGGGCGGAATTGGTGCTCGATCGCTCTCTGCCTGAGCGATCCGAGGCACTCCCGCCCCATGCAACCGGAGTCTGGTCAGGCTCGCTCGTCGGACGAGCAAGGCGGCGATAAGTGCCATCGAAGCCGTGGGCAAGCGACTTCGTGCACGCTGACGCCCATGACCACCAGCGACAGGACGCGCGACAGGGCCAAGCGACTCACTCAACGCGCGCTCAGGATGATCGCCGATGAGTTTCGGGCAGCACGGACCCGGGCAGGGTCTCAGCCAGCGTACGGTGGCCGAGGCCGCCCAGATCTCGAGGGCGGCCTACGGCAGGATCGAGCGCGCCGAGGCAGCCAGCCTGCCGATATCCGTGGCCTTTCGCGTGTCGGCCGTGCTTGGGCTTGATCTGTCCGTCCGGCTGTACCCAGGTCCGGAGCCCATCCGGGACGCCGGCCAGGCCAGCCGCCTCGGTCGACTGGTGGCGAGTGTCGGCCTGCCGTTGCGCTACCGGACAGACGTGCCGCTGCCGTCACCGCCGCTCGGCCCGCCGGAACAGGGGGCCTGGGATCTCGAGATCAGGGGCCACGGGGAGCGCACGACGATCGAGCTCGAGACTCGGATCACTGACGTACAGGAGGCGACGCTCCGCCGTCACGGAGCCAAGCGGCGGGACGATCCGGCTGATCACTTCCTGCTCGTGCTGGCCGACTCCCGGCACAACCGCGCGCTGCTGCGTGATCGCGGCCCGCTATTGGCTGACCTGCCCCGACTCCGGACGGCGACGGTGCCCGGGGCGCTGCGAGCCGGGCGCCATCCACCGACCGGCTTGATCCTGTTCTGAGACGCGGGCCGAAGGACGGAATTCGAGCGCTCGCTGCTAGAGTCGGGCAATGGACATCCCGAGGACTAAGCTCGTGTGCACGATCGGGCCGGCAAGCGTCGAGCGGGTGCGCGAGCTGATCGATGCCGGCATGTCGGTCGCGCGCATCAACTTCAGCCATGGCACGCCGGACGAGCACCGGGCGGCGGTGCACGCGGTCCGCGCGGCGGCCCACCATGCCCGACGCAGCGTCGCCGTGATGGTCGACCTTCCCGGCCCGAAGGTTCGCCTCGGCGACCTGCCCAATGGCGAGATCGAGCTGGCGGCCGGCCAGCGACTCGAGCTCCGAGCGGCCGCTCCGCCGACTGATGCCCCCGTGCCGACTGATGCCCCCGTGCCGACTGGCGAGCCCGCGCCGACTGGCGAGCCGGCGCCGACTGGCGAGCCCGGGCCTGGAGCCGTAACCGTCAACCGATCGACGCTCGCCGAGGAACTGCAGCCGGGCGATCGGGTATTGCTGGCGGACGGAGCGGCGGAGCTGCGCGTGGTCGAGATAGCCGAGGGCTTGATCCGCACCGAGGTCGTTCGTGGCGGCAGCGTCCGCTCGAGGTCGGGCGTCAACGTGCCGGTGGAGCGCCTGTCAGGCCCAGCCCTCACGCCGGCCGACGAGGAGGCTCTGCCACGCGCGCTCGAGCTCCGCGCGGACCTGATCGCGCAGTCCTTCGTGCGCAGCGCCGCCGACGTCCGGGCCCTGCGCGAGAGGCTGCCCGCCGACGGCCCGCTGGTCGTGGCCAAGATCGAGACCCGCGCGGGCGTCGATGCCTTCGATGAGGTGGCGGCGGCAAGTGACGGCGTGATGATCGCCCGCGGCGACTTGGGCGTCGACATTGCGTACGAGGAGGTGCCGTTGGTCCAGAAGGACCTCCTCAGCCGGGCCGCCTCGGCCGGCCGTTTCACGATCGTCGCCACCCAGATGCTGGAGTCGATGACCGTTTCGTCGCGCCCGACCAGGGCGGAGGCGAGCGACGTCGCCAATGCGGTCCTCGACGGCGCCGACGGCGTGATGCTCAGTGCCGAGACGGCCATCGGCCGCTTCCCGCTGGAGGCGGCACGGGCGATGATTGCGATCTGCCGCATGACCGAGGAGAAGGCGCCGCCGCCGGCGGTCCGTTCGACGAGGCGTCCACACGACGGCCCGTCGGCGATCGTCCATGGTGCCGCCGCGATGGCCCACGACTACCCGGCGGTGAGCGCCGTCTGGTGCTTCACGCGCTCTGGCCGCACCGCTGAGCTGCTATCCGTCCTTCGACCGCGCGTGGCGGTGCTTGCCTTCACGGTAAGCGCCATCGTGGCGCGCAGGCTCGCCGTCCGCTGGGGAGTGCTGCCCATGGTCATCCCGGCGGGGCGGACGGGCGAGCCGCTGATCGAGCGGATGCGAAACGCGGCGCAGGCACGTCAGGTGGTGGCGGGCTCCAGCCAGGTGCTGCTCCTGACGACCTCGGCCCAGGCCGGCGGCGTCAATCGCCTCGAGCTCCACGAGGTCGAATGAGAAACGGCCCGGGCATCCGCCCGGGCCGTTCAACTGTGTGCCGGATCAGCGGCTCACCGCCAGTCGCTAGCCTTGAAATCGAGCTTGCCAACGATCGACCGGTAGAACGCGCTGGGCTTGCGTGGGTCCATGACCACGTGCCCGGTTGACCGCTTGGCATTGAAGTTGATGCGGTGCTTGCGCGTAGCGCTCGGCGCGCTCCAGAAGATCTCGGACATGGTCTTGTTAGAGCGGAAGAGTCCCTGGAAGACGTACTTCGAGTGGCCCATGCCTTCGGCGAGGACCACACTGGCGCCGCCCCGGAGGAAGCCCGCCGCGTAGTGGTCGACACGCTGCATGGCGACCGACTTCGACGGATTGGCCTTGCCGGGCTCGCTGTTGCCTGACGCATAGCACAGCCGCAGCAGCAGCACGACGGCGTTCTTGGCAAGGTTCAGCTCAGACGCCATCAGGCGCTCGCCGTAGTACTTGTGGTTGCTGTTCCCGCGACCGGCCTTTGAGTTGAGGCCCAAGCCGTTCTTGGTGCGGGTCTGGAACGGCTTGTACGGGCTGGGCCAGCCATTGCCGTGGCCTAGGTACACGAACACGTGTGCACCCCTGGCGGCCTGCTTGACCCGCGCCCAGGTGGCGTTCGGGCTGTAGATCTTGATGACCTTCGCGCCCTGCGCGCGAGCTGCTGCGGCGGCCTGGTCAGCAGTCCTCTTGAAGCTGGCGGTGTTCGAGCCGACGGGACCGACCACGATCACGACCTTCTTCTGCGCAGCCTCTGCCGGCTGCGGACCGAAAGCCAGCCCGCCCACGGCGAGCGAGGTGGCCAGCATGGCCAGTCCGAGCACGCGCAGTGCTCGTCCCCGATAGGCCCCACTCGGGCCCATTTGCTCATCAGGCAACTACTTGCCTCCTCTCTACCAGACGCCACGCTGGGGCGCAGCGACGGAAGGATGGGTTCACCGCGGCAGTTGGCAGGCACGACACGGCTCGGCCGGCCAGGTGACGGTCAGTGACGTGCTGGGGCACGAGGCTGACGGTTGGGCGCCGGTTGAGGCGGGCAGCGGTGCTGGGGCACCCCTGCCGGGACGGGTTCCACGGTGAACGGTGTCTTATTTGATTGTGGCTCGGCGGCAACTTCCGCCGGGCCATCTCAACCGGTGCACAGAGTATGCCAAACGCATGCAACCCCCCGCAGCACTGCCATCTTCGCTACCGCTGAGCCGTACTTTCAGTAGCCTCGCTGGCGCCGCCCGGAGGAGTCGAGCCGCAGTCTCGGATACGCTTGGCAGCGTGTCGCGCAGCAATGCCAAACAGATCATCCGTTCTATACTTCCTGAGTGCGTGAGCGGACGCCAGTGACCCAGGAGCTGCTGGTCGTGCGCGGCGCGCGCGAGCACAACCTGAAGAACATCACGGTCGAGCTGCCGCGCGATCGGCTGGTGGTGATCACCGGCCTCTCGGGCAGCGGTAAGTCCAGCCTCGCCTTCGACACCATCTACGCCGAGGGGCAGCGGCGCTACGTCGAGAGCCTGTCCGCTTACGCGCGCCAGTTCCTGGGTCAGATGGAGAAGCCGGATGTCGACCAGATCGACGGGCTGAGCCCGGCCATCTCGATCGACCAGAAGGGCGCGAGCCGCAATCCGCGCTCGACTGTCGGCACGGTGACGGAGGTATACGACCATCTGCGCCTGCTCTTCGCCCGCGTCGGCCACCCGCACTGCCCGACCTGCGGTCGCGAGATCGCACGCCAGACCGTGCCCCAGATCGTCGACCGCATCCTGACACTGCCGGATGGCGCGCGGCTGCTGATCCTGGGCCCGCTGGTGCGGGACCGCAAGACGGAGGGCGACCGGGTCTTCGAGGCGGCACGCCGGCAGGGCTTTACCCGGGTGCGCGTTGATGGCGAGCAGTACGACCTGGAAGAGGCGCCGACGCTCGACAAGTACAAGCGCCACACGATCGAGGTCGTGGTCGACCGGCTCGTCGTGCGCCACTCGGACGACGAGGGCCGGCGGTACGGCCCTGACAACCCCAATCCTGAGCTTGCCCGCTTCGCCGACTCGGTGGAGACCGCGCTGCGGCTGGGCGAAGGCCTGATGGTCGTTGCTCCGGCAGACACGGCCTCGTTCGAGGAGCAGCGGTACAGCGAGCGCTATTCGTGTCCATTTGATGGCACGACGATCGACGAGCTCGAGCCACGCTCGTTCTCGTTCAACTCGCCGCATGGCGCCTGCCCGGACTGCACAGGCCTCGGCGTGCGCATGGAGTTCGAAGCCGAGCGGGTGCTCAACCGTGAGCTGTCGATTGACGCCGGCGCGCTGCTGCCCTGGTCGCGGATGCCCATGGCCGACTCGTGGTAC
>Ga0247712_1000031_pt1 | contig 13594 bp, 13 predicted proteins | sample 44E_DmetaG_FD_186033 | JGI IMG/M metagenome (GOLD analysis project Ga0247712, IMG submission 186033) | Soil microbial communities from hillslope of Landscape Evolution Observatory, University of Arizona, Oracle, AZ, United States - 4-4-E_D | ecosystem: Engineered > Artificial ecosystem >...
GCCGCTGACGTTGTGGGCGAGGGCCTGCGCGTGATGGCCAGCGGTCGGCCGGGGCCGATCCTCTTCTCGCTGCCGGAGGACGTGCTCGACCAGCCGACATCGGACGCGCGGCCCGCGGTCTCGCCTGAGCCGCCGCGCGAGCCAGACGCCGGCGCCGTGGCAGAGATCGTCCAGCTGCTCGCCGGCGCTGAGCGGCCGTTGATCCTCGCCGGCGGCGGGACCATCCGGGCCGGCGCGACCGATGCACTCGTCGCCCTCGCAGAGGCACTCCAGGTGCCGGTGATGAGCGCCTGGCGGCGGCCTGACGCGTTCCCACACGACAACCCGCTCTACCTGGGCATGACCGGCTACGGCTCTCCGCCATCGGTCGCCGCCAGGGCTCTCGAGGCGGACGCGCTGCTGGTCATTGGCTGCCGGCTGAACGAGATAACGTCCTTCGGCTATCGGCTGCCGGCCCAGCACACGCGCTGGGCACACGTCGATCTCGAGCCGCGAACGGACGCTCCGGGGCTGCGACCGCCGGACATCGCCGTCGCGGCCGATGCGCGCGCGTTCCTGGAGGCGGCGATCGCGGCGCTGGCGGCGACGAGCCTGCCCGCCCACGACCCGGCGCGGCTGGAGCGGCTCGAGCAGGAGCGTGCCGCGTTCCTGGCCGCGAGCGTCGTCGACGAGGTGGCGTGGGACGGGCCGGGCGTGCATCCAGGGCGGGTCATCGCGACGCTCCAGCGGGTCCTGCCGCCGAATGCGATCCTGACCACCGATGCCGGCAACTTCGGCCTCTGGCCGGCGCGCGGCTATCGCTTCACCCAGCCGGGCACGTTCCTTGGGTCCACCTCGGGCGCGATGGGCTACGGCCTGCCGGCGGCGATCGCGGCCAGCCTGTGCCGACCTGACCGCCAGGTCGTGGCGCTGTGCGGCGACGGCGGCTTCGCCATGCTGATGGCTGAGATGGAGACTGCCGTGCGGGCCGGCGCACAGCCGGTCGTGCTCGTCTTCGACAACCGGCGCTACGGCACGATCGCCATGCACCAAGCCCGCGAGGGCCGCTCGCAGGTGGCCGTGGAGCTGGGCCACATCGACTTCTCGGCGGTTGCCCGCGCCTGTGGTGCGCAGGGCGGGCGCGTCACGCGCGACGCGGAGGTCGAGCCGGCGCTGCGCGATGCCCTGGCGTCGGATCGGCCGGCGCTGCTGCAGCTCGAGATGGATCCGACCTGGGTCTCACCCGACGTCCTGCCCACCGGCAGCGCCGGCGACTGATCGGCGGATGGGCCGGCTCATCGCCAGCGCGCCGTAGACGATCCCTGAGCTCGCATCAGGGCCGGACCTGAGCAGCTTGAAGCCGAGACGACGATAGAAGCCCAGGGCCACGTCGTTGCCGGCGATCACCCACAGCACGACCTGGCGCCCGCCCCAGCCGCTTGCCCACTCATCGACCGCGTCGAGCAGCGCCCGGCCAGCGCCGGTCCGGCGGGCATCCGGCGCGACCCACATCGAGAAGACGAGGCAGTCATGCGGCGGCCGCCGGCGACCCTGCACGAGGCCCACCGCCCGACCATCCAGACGGGCGATGAACCATGCCCGCCGATCGCCGCTGGACGCCGCGCGGGCGCTGGTCTGCCACTCGTCGTCAGCCTGGGCTGCCGCCTCGTCAAGCCGCTGTCCGAACGCGGTCGGCGAATCGGCCAGCGCTGCGAGCCGCAGCTCGCGCAGCAACGGCCCCTCGTCCGCCCGCAATCGCTCGATCGTGACGCCCAATCGCCCTCCGCCGCCGGAGACTAGCATCGGTCACTCGGCAGTGGCGAAGACTCGGACACGGAGAAAGACGGTCGCTGACTCGCCGACGCCCAGGGTGTGGGCAATGAGCCCTGCCGAGCCGCCCACGCCAGCCGGTGGCAGGACGTCGCTGTACTCGACCATCCGCTGGCCGTCGATGTCCGCGGCAAGGTCGATGTCACCGGATGCGCCTTGGGCGCAAGCAAGGGCAAGGGTGATCGGCCCGCTCGGCGCTGATTCGAGAACTCGCCGCGCAAGCGTCGTCTGCTCGTCCCCGTCGCGGCGCAGCAGCAGCAGCACGCCCGTGCCGGTCAGCTGCGCGGCATAGCCTGAGTCGCTGCTCGCGAGACAGTGGAGGCCGGAGAAGGCGAGGCCCTCGAGGGCCATCTCGGCCTCTACGCGGACGTCGCCGCCCGGAGATTGGAGGCCCGGTGGCGCTGCCAGCTGCCTGTCAGCTTGGCCGTCGAACGTGAACTCGATGACGCCGCCAGCCTGGGCGGCCGTGCCGCCATCGAACGCCGGCAGCGTCCAGGCATCGCCGGCGAGGTCGTCGTCGACGAGCAGCCTGCTGAAGTCGGGCAGCGGCAGGCCACGGACCAGGCCGCGGGCGTCGAGCTCGAAGGCACGGCAGTCGTCGATCTGGGCCAGCGCGTCGGCGACGGCTGGCTCGAGCTCGAGCACGCTGCGCGCAGTCCGGAACGTGGCTTCCTGGGCCGCCGCCGCCTGTACCAGCACGGCCGCGTCGTATTGCTCGATGGTCTGCGCCGCGGCCACGGCATCGAAGAACTGGCCGGCCGCGGCGAGGCGGTCCGCCAGCTCGGCCCGCAGCGCGTCGTGGAACGACTCCCCGCCGTCGAGCTGCTCGACGCCGTGCAGGCGACCGGCGGTGTCGGCGAGCAGTGACTCGATCATCGGCCGGCGTTGCTCGTTGGTCGCCTGCAGCTGCGCGAGCGTCGGATCGTCTGGCTCGGGCAACTGCTCGATGACCTGCTGGGTGCCGGTGACCAGGTCGGCGTTGATGGCGCATACCTCCTGCACCCAGGCGGCCACCGCAGCCGGATCGAGCGTCGGGCTCGGGCTCGGGCTAGGCGTGGGCGAAGGTCTGGGCGAAGGGCTGGCCGTTGGTGGCGGCGAGGGAGAGGCGGTCGGCTCCGGTGCGGCGGTGGTCACCGGCGTGGGGGAGGGGACCGAGGCCGGTGTCTGGGGGCCGCCGGGTGTGCGGCAGGCGACCACGACGAGCGCGAGCAAGGGCGCCAGAGCCAGCAGGGTGGAGCGGCTCATCAGCCTCGCCCTGGGCGCGTGCGGGCGGCGATGCGTGCCAACGCGCCTTCCCAGCCGGCTTCGATCGGCTTGCCCTGGCTGTCGATATCCATCACCAGCGGCGCATGGTCAGACGGCACGGGCAGGCCCTTGCGCGCCTCGCGGTCGATCTCAGCCCAGGCCAGCCGCTGCGCCAATGGCCGCGTGACGAGCAGGTGGTCGATGCGCATGCCAAGGTTCTTGTGGAAGTTGCCGGCGCGGTAATCCCACCACGTGAACCGGCCCGGCTCTGGCCGCAGGCTGCGGTAGGCGTCGACGAGGCCCCAGCCGAGCAGCGCTCGGAAGCGCTCGCGCTCGGGCTCGGACACGTGCGTGCCGCCGTGGGCTGCTCGAGCGTCCCAGACGTCCTCATCAGCCGGGGCGATGTTCATGTCGCCGCCAAGGACGAGCGGCTCTGCCGGGTCGGCGGCCTCGTCGAGCCAGCGCGCCAGGCGCTCATACCAGCGCAGCTTGCCGTCGTACGTCGCCGAGCCGACCAGCCGGCCGTTCGGTGCGTACAGGCTGACCAGCCGCATGCCGGCCACGCGGGCACTGACCATCCGTGCCTCGTCGAACGGGTTCGGATCCTCCTGCGCGAAGTCACGGCCGCTGCCGGCGGCGCTGTTCCGCACCGGCCCGTCGCCGAAGTTGCTGATCACCGAGCCCGGGTCGATCGGCAGCCGCGATGCGATGGCCACGCCGTTCCAGCGGCCCTCGCCGTGATGCACGAGCTCGTAGCCGCGCATGCTGAATGGCAGCAACGGCGCGTCGTCGTCAGCGAGCTTGGTCTCCTGCATCAGCAACACGTCCGGCTCGGCCCGCTCGAGCCACTCCATGACCCGATCCATGCGGGCCTTCAGCGAGTTGACGTTCCAGGTGGCGATGCGCACCAAGGCAGCATAATTGCCGACCGATGCATCACCGCCGAGTGCGACTCCTGCGCCTGCCGCTGGTCGTCGCATTGGCCGTGGCAGCGCTGGGCTGCGATGCCGGCCGGCCGCAGATCCCCCGCAGCGGCCTGCCCGACCCGATACAGGCCGTCCAGGCCGGCTCGCTGGAGCGGCTGTTCGACGGCCGCAGCCCTGCCCGGCCCGGCTGCCGGCTGGCCGAGTCGCACACTCGCTGCACCTGGGCTGACACGGCCGATTCGTCGCGCCGCGTGCAGCTGACCTTCTACGTCGACACGGTGCGGGCGGCGCAGCTGCTGGCGCGCGCCGATGCCCAGCCTATTGAGCTGCCATTGGCCGATCAGGCGGCGATCGTCGAGCAGCCGGCAGCGGTCGAGCTATGGGCGATCGTCGGTGCGCGCGGGCTGCAGGTGACCTACGAGGTCGGCTCGACCGGTGACGCAGCCGCGCAGCGAGCGCCGTTGCTGGAGATCGCAGCCCAGGCGGCCGCCGGTCTCGCCGGCGCGCGATAGCGGAACGATGAGCAGCAGATACCACGTCACGGGCGCCATCCTGACCGAGCGCGAGCACTCGCTGCCGCTCGATCACGCGGCCCCGGACGGCCAGCGCATCACGGTCTTCAGCCGCGAGGTGGCCGCGCCGGATGGAGAGGACCGACCGTACCTGCTGTTCCTGCAGGGCGGCCCTGGGATGGAGGCGACCCGCCCGACCAGCCCGCCGACGGGCTGGATGAAGCGCGCCCTGGCGGACTACCGGCTGCTGCTCCTCGACCAGCGCGGCACAGGTCGCTCGACGCCCGTTGGGCCTGACCTGCCTGGCGAGACGGCCGCGGCACAGGCCAGCTACCTGAGCCACTTCCGCGCTGACTCGATCGTCCGCGACGCCGAGCTCATCCGCCACGAGCTGGGCGTCGATCGGTGGAGCGTCCTCGGCCAGTCGTTCGGCGGCTTCACCAGCATGACCTACCTCTCGATCGCGCCGGAGGGCCTGCGCGAGGCGATCATCACCGGCGGGCTTTCGCCAATCGGCCGCCCCGTTGACGACATCTACGCCGCGACCTATCGCCGCCTGATCCACAAGAACGAGGCCTACTTCGCGCGCTATCCGGATGATCGGCCGCGGCTGCGCTACATCCTTCAGCGGCTCGAGGACGACGACCTGCGCCTGCCGTCCGGCGATCGACTGACCGCGCGGCGCTTTCGCCAGCTGGGCATGTGGCTCGGCGACAGCGCCGGCTTCGAGCTGCTGCACCACGTGATCGAGCTGCCCTTTGGCTCGACCGCCTTCCTGGCGGACACCGAGCAGGCGGTCCGCTTTGGCCGCAACCCGATCTACGCCACGCTGCACGAGTCGTCGTACGCGGATGGCGTCGCCACCCGCTGGTCGGCCGCGCGACTTCTTCCTGACGAGGTCGAGCAGCAGGGCTACCTCTTCGCCGAGCACGTCTTCCCGTGGATGTGGGAGGACTACGGGCTGCTGCGCGGGCACCGCGAGGCCGCGCACGTTTTGGCTGAGCACGAATGGCCGCGGCTCTACGACCCTGACGTGCTGCGCCACAACGAGGTGCCGGTGGTCGCGACGATCTACGTCAACGACCTCTATGTCGAACGCGAGCTCGCCGAGCAGACCGCGGCTTCGATCCGCGGCCTGCGTGCGTGGACGACCGACGAGTACGAGCACAACGCCATCCGCGCAGATGGCGAGCGTGTGCTCGGCCGGCTGATTGACATGCTTCGAGGCCGCGCGTAAGGCGACGCCGCGCTGCAACCTCTCCACGGGCCGCTGTAGTGCGCCGCGCACCCTGCGCGAGGCGAGATAGATGGGCCATGTTTGAACAGGCCGCAGAGACGACTCATTCGCCGCGTGGCAGCTCGCCCACCGAGACGCGACCGGCTGTCCAGCTTGCAGCCACCCAGCAGCGGCTCGAGCGTGTGCTGGCCACCGCCGGGATGGCCTACTGGGAGTGGGAGCCTGCGGGCGACAGGCTGTCCGCCTCGCCGTCAGCCAAAGACCTGTACGGCCTGCCCGATGGGCAGGTGCTGGCCAGTAGGGCACAGGCAGTCGCCGCCGTGCACCCCGATGATCGGCCGAGCCATCAGGCGGTCGTTGACGAGGCGCTGCGCGAGCGTCGCGGCTGGTTCACCGAGTACCGAGTCGTGCGCGCCGTCGACGGTGCCACGAGTTGGCTCGAGGAGCGCGCGAGCACGACCCAGGATCCAATGGGCCGCCTGCAAGTCACCGCCCTGGTGACCGATGTGACCGACCGCAAGCGCATCGAGGAGGCGCTCGGCGCCACGCGGCGACGCGTCGACCCGGAGCGGCAGGAGGGCCGCGAGCGCGAGCGCCGGGCGCGCGAGGCAGCAGAGGCATTCCTGGCGGTCATGTCCCACGAGCTGCGCACGCCGGTGACCAGCATCCGCGGCACGGCCGCGCTGCTCGCCCGCGACCCGCAGCGGCCGGACATGGTCGACCTGCTGGCTGACGTCCAGGAAGAGAGCGACCGGCTCGTCCGGATGATTGACGATCTGCTCGTGCTTTCCGGCGTGGATCGCGGGCTGCTCCAGCTGTCACCCGAGCCGGTGCTGCTGCAGCACATGCTCCCGGGCATGGCCGACGACGTTCGCCGCCGCTTCCCTGATGTGCAGTTCGTGGTGCGCGTCCCGGCGACGCTGACGGCGGTCATGGCTGACACGACCGCGCTGCGCCAAATCGTCTACAACCTGCTGACCAATGGTGCCAAGTACGCCGGCAGCGCGGGTCCAGTGACGCTCGAGGCACGTGAACACGGCGCAGCCGTCGAGATCGCCGTGCACGACAACGGGCCAGGCCTGGGCGCGGATCCCGAGTCCCTCTTCGCGCTCTTCTATCGCGATCCCGACACTGCGGCCCACACCTCAGGCACAGGCATCGGGCTGTACGTCGTACGCGAGCTCATCTGTGCGATGGGCTCCAAGATCGTCGCCCAGACGTGCCAGCCGCATGGCGCCGAGTTCCGCTTCACGCTTCCGGCCGTGACCGACGACGAGGCCTGATTCCGCCGGTTTGTCACAGCTTGGCGAGCACCGCCCGGAGTCGGGTTACGCGGCCGCCGCGTAGCGCGGGCTATCGTCGGGCGCATGAGCACTCGAGCTTTCCCGACAACCGATCAGCTGAGCGACACGCTTCGCCGCCTGGCGGAGGTGGACGCCGGCGACCTGCCGGTGCTGAGCATCTACCTCGACATGCGCCCGCAGGCGACCGGGCAGTCACCCGGCCGTCGGGCCGGGCTGGTCGTGCTGCGCGACCGGCTGCGCGAGATCGAGCGAACCTACTGGCCGCGCGGCGCGGATTACGACTCGTTCAAGGCGGACGAGCAGCGGATCGAGGCGTACCTCAACGAGGACTTCGAGCGCGAGGCAGCCGGGCTGGCGCTGTTCGCCTGTTCGGGCACTGGCCTGTGGGAGGCGGTGCAGGCGGGGGTGCCGTTCCACGACAGCGTCGCCGCCGGCCCGCGGCCTGACCTCTTCCAGCTGGCCCGGCTGATCGACGAGCACGAGACGGCGGTCGTGGCCCTGGTCGACACCAACACTGCCCGGCTGTTCGTCACCCGGACCGGGCGGCTCGACGAGGCCGAGGCGCTAGACGAGGACAGCGTCAGCTTCCAGAAGCGCTCGCTGGGCGGCTGGGCGGAGCAGCGCTACCAGCGCCACATCGACAAGCACATCGCCGACTTCGCGCGCGACTCGGCGGCGGCGATCGAGGTGCTCGTGCAGCGCGAGGGCGCCCGGCGGCTGGTGCTCGCCGGCGACGAGGTCGCGATCACGCCGCTGACGGAGGCGCTCTCCCAATCGGTCCAGCAGAAGGTGGGCGAGATCCTGCGCGTCGACATGCGGGCCTCCCCGGACGAGCTGGCAACAGATGTCCGCGAGGCTCTGGCCATCGCCGAGGCGGCAAGCGGCCGATCAGTCGCTGACCAGCTGATCGGCGCCGTGCGCAGCGGCGGGCTGGGCGTCTCAGGCATTGAGGCCACCCGCCGGATGCTCGAGGCTGGCGCAGCTGACGTGCTGGTGCTGGCCGAGCTGCCTGGCATGGCGCCCGAGGAAAGTGACCACCAGGATGCGCGAGACATCGGCGAGCAGGTCGAGGGCATGGCCGAGCTCGAGCCGGGGCTGCTCGATCTCGAGGTGCGCAACGAGCTGGTCAGGCTGGCCGCCGCCACCTCTGCCGAGGTGGAGGTCGTAGCTGACCACGAAGGGCTGGCCAAGCTCGGCGGCGTCGGGGCCCTGTTGCGCTACCGACCGGGCTGAGGTCGCGGCCGGGCGGGTGTAGGCTGGCCGTGTGGGGCGGCATATGAGGGTCAGCCCGGCCAGGGCGGCGGTCGTCGGCGGGCTGCTCGTAGCGGCGGTTTTCGGTTTCCTGATTCAGCCGTTCCTGGCCATCTTCGGGATCACTGCCGCCGTCCTGGTCTTGGCCTGGTCCGTCGAGCTGGACACCCTGGACAGGGAGGATTGGCCGGTCGAATCGGCGGAGCCGCGGGCCATCTTCCTCGCTCGCGAGCCGGTACACCTCAGCGACGAGCTGATCGAGTTGCTGAAGTCGGCGATGGAGATCGCCGATCGTGGGCTGGCGGCCGGGCGGCTCGTGCCCTTCCTCGTCTACGAGGACCCAAAGAGCGGCCGGCCGCGGACGCGCACCCTCCCGCACGCCGGAGCCGGCGACGCACTGGCATCGGCGCGCCGCCACGCCCGCGGCAGCCATCCGGACATCGTGCGGCTGGTGCTGGCAGGGCTCGGCGACGTGGAGCTCGAGGGCAGGCCGCAGCGCGCCGTGATCTACGAGGCGGCGGACCGGCAGGCAGGCAGCGCGACGCTGACCTTCGCGCAGCGATACCAGGCCCGACGGCTGATCTTCCCGGCGGCGACCGTCGGTCGGCCTATCTTCGTCGGCCGGGCCGACTACCGGCTGCGCCCTAGCTGAGACCTTCCGTTGCGCCAGCCGGCTCCTCGGGCGCGTCAAGCGAGCGCCGCCGAGCGATCAGCAGCAGCGCGCCGAGCGCCGCCAGCGCGGCCGAGAAGACGAACGTCGGCTCGTAGCCTGCCCGATTGGCGATCAGCCCGAGCACGACCGGCGCGACGCCGAACGAGACATCGAGGAACAGGGTGACCGTGCCCGAGACGGTCCCGCGCTCGGTCGGCGGCACGCGCGACACCGCCAGCGCGAGCAACGCCGGCATGATGAACGCTACGCCGACTGCGAATACGACCGTGCCGGCGATGAGGCCCTCAGGGGAGGGCAGCAGCCCGATCAGTGCCATCCCTGCGGCCGAGACAGCCAGCGCCGCCCCTGAGACGCGCGCCGCGCCGAACCGATCGGGCCACTTGGCACCGACCAGCCGCAGCACCACCACGATCATCGCGTACAGCACGAACGGCACGCCTGCGCCGTCCATCCCGAGCTGGCGGGCGTGGAGCGGCAGGAAGGCGAAGAAGCCGGCCATGCCCCACAGCCCGAGCAGGCTGACGAAGCCGGGGAAGAGCCCGGCGGGGTGGATCAGCGGCCCGCGGACGTGCGCCCCGCTGCCGCCCGCCGTCCGCCGGGCAAGCACCGCCGGCGCAGATTCCGGCACGAACCAGGTCAGCGCCACGGCCAGCACCGCCACTCCGAGCGCGATCAGCCAGGCCGCGTCGTACGCGCCACCGGTCATGCCGACGGCGGCCTCGCCGATCGGCGGCCCGATGGCGATGCCCAGGTAGAGCGACAGCGACAGGAAGCTGATCGCCTCGCCGCGCCGCTTTGGCGGCGCCATGTCCGCGCCGGCGGCGATCGAGGAGACGAAGAAGAACCCCTCGCCGGCGCCGAGCAGCGAGCGCGCCGCGACGAAGATGGCGAGATCAGTGGCGACGAGGTGCAGCGCCAGGCCGGCGAGCGTGATCAGTGCCCCGCCGAGGAGCAGCGGTCGCCGGCCGAATCTGTCCGAGGCCCAGCCGACGACCGGCCGAAGCAGCAGCGCGGCGATGCTGAACGAGGCAATGGCAATGCCCACGCCCAGCTCGTCGGCGCCCAGGACCTCCTTTGCAAAGGTTGGTGAGACGGGCAGCACGATCCCGGCCGAGACGAAAAAGGCCAGCGTCGCCACCGCCAGGGCGACGAAGCCGCGCGTGATGAGCCGATCCGCCTCGAGCTGGGCGGGCACGCTCACGCCACCAGCCCCCAGACGAGGTACGTCGCGACCCCCGCCAGGAGACACAGCGGCAGCGAGCGCCGGGGCGCCACGGCAGCCGCCCCGAGCGCGCCGACCAGGATCGGGGTCTCAACCAGACCCTGGCCGGGCAGGCTGATGCTGTGTGCCGCCAGACCGGCAAAGAGCGCGGGCGGCACCCGGTCGAGCACCGTCCGCAGCCGAGCGGGCACACGCGGCACGAGCGCAAGCGCGAAGGCCCGGCTGCCGTAGGTCAGCGCCGCCAGCAGGATGAGCAGCTCCCAGGTCATCGGCTGCCGCCCGGAAGCGCCACCGCCAGGGCGACGGCGATGGGCACGAAGGCGTGCACGTCCGGGACGAGCTGGACCAGGGCGAGCACGAGCAGCGCGGCGACAACCACGCGCACAGCGCCTGCCCGGCTGCGTGTCGTGGCCGCGGCCAGGCCGATGAATAGGATCGGGAAGACGGCCGCGGCAAGACCCTCCACGGCAACCAGCCGCGCGCCGAGCAGCCCCAGCAGCGTGCCAAGCTGCCAGGCGGCGAAGAAGATGACACCGCTGATGAGCAGCACCGCCGCCGCCTGGCGGCGCGAGCTGATGGCCAGGCCGAAGCTCTCGTCGATCAGGAACCAGGCGAGCAGCCCGCGCCGTAGCATCGACCCCTCGACGTACGGCCGCAGCACCGCGCCGAGCACGATGTGGCGCATGTTGAGAGCCACGGCAGTGAGTACGATTGCCGCCACGCCGGCGCCGCTCGCAAGCAGGCCGACCGTCGTGAACTGGAGCGTGCCTGAGAAGACGAGCAGCGACATGCCGAGGGCCATGAGGAAGTCCATCTGCCGCGCGGCGCTGGCCCCGAAGACGAGGCCGAAGACGCCGATCGCGGCGGCCAGCGGAGCAGCTGCCAGCAGCATCCAGCGCCAGCCGGGGTCGTGACGGTCGCGGTCTTCCATTGCGGCGCCGATTATCGGTCGCGCGGCCCGGTGCGCGCCGCGGCGCGCTACCCTGCCGCGCGTGCGCTTCGTTCCCCTGCGGCTGATCGATCTCGTCATGCCTGCCCGCCTGGGCAAGAGATTCCGATGGCTGCTCTCAGCCACGATCGTCAACAACCTTGGCGACGGCGTGGCCCTGGCAGCCGGGCCGCTGCTCGTGGCGTCGCTGACCCGCGACCCGTTCCTCGTCTCGATGGCGCTGATGGCGCAGTGGCTGCCGATGCTCATCTTCGGCATCTTTGGTGGCGCCATCGCCGACCGCGTCGACCGCCGGCGCATGGTCGCGCTCGTCAACCTGGGCCGGGCACTCGTCCTGTCCGTGCTCGTTGCGCTGATCCTCACCGGCAACGTCAGCATCCTGGCCGTCCTGGGCGTGCTGTTCATCCTTGGCGCGGCAGAGACCTTCTCCGATTCGGCCAGCAGCACCCTGCTACCAAGCCTTGTCGAAAAGCGCGACCTCGGGATCGCCAATGCGCGGATGCAGGGCGCCTTCCTGCTGACCAACCAGCTCATCGCGCCGCCCATCGGCGCCGCGCTCTTCGCGGTCGGGATGGCGCTGCCTTTCGCGGCCAACGCCGCCGCGTTCGCCCTTGGCGCGCTGCTGATCTCACGCATCGCGGGCAACATGCGCAGCGAGCGGGTGGCAGTGGCCAGCGTCTGGGCGGACATGGGCGAGGGCATTCGCTGGCTGATCGGCCATCCACCGATGCGCACCCTGGCCCTGACGATCTTCACCTTCAACGTCACCTACGGCGCCGCCTGGGGCGTGCTCGTCCTCTATTCGTCGGATCGGCTGGGGCTGGGCGCGATCGGCTTTGGGCTGTTGATGACGGCGACGGCGGCCGGCGGGGTCATCGGGATGCTGTCCTACGGCGCGCTCGAGCGTCGCTACAGCCTGACCAACCTGCTGCGCGCGGGGCTGCTGATAGAGACGGTCATGCACCTGACGCTTGCGCTGACCACGGTGCCGGCGATCGCGATGACCATGCTGCTGATCTGGGGCGCGGGCATCTTCATGTGGGGCACGATCGCGACCGTCATCCGCCAGCGCGCAGTGCCCAACGCCCTGCTCGGTCGAGTGGGCGGTGTCTACCGGGTCGCGAGCGTCGGCGGCCTGGTCATCGGTGCTCCGCTGGGCGGCCTGCTGGCGGGCGCCTTCGACATCAGCGCACCATTCTGGTTCGGGTTCGTCGGTTCGGCGGCTTTCGTCGTGCTGCTTTGGCGCCAGTTCGCCAACGTAGCCCACGCCGCTGAGGTGGAGCCTGAAGCGGAGGCCGCCCGTTGACCGCGCCGATCTCGCTGCGGCGACTCAACCGGGCAACCCTCGAACGGCAGCTGCTGCTTCAGCGCGAGGCTCTGCCGGCCGCCCAAGCTGTCCGGCGAATCGTCTCGATCCAGGCGCAGGAGGCAGCGTCGCCTTACATCGCGCTCTGGAACCGGGTCGCCGGCTTCGAGCCGGCCGACCTCGATGCCGCGCTGGATCTGCCCGCGGCGGAGGTGCGCCTGCTCGGCTAGCGCCCAGATGTGCGACGCTGGGTCTGTCACATGGCTGTACGCGAGGGTGTGCTGGTCCTGATCGGCTCGGGCGAGACTGGGCCGCGCATGGCCCGCGTCCAGCGTGAGGTTGTGGCGGCACTGCGCGGGACGCGCGACGGCCGAGCGCGGGCCACGGTCATCGATACGCCCTACGGCTTCCAGTCCAACGCAGATGCGGTCAGTGATGGCCTTGTGGACTTCCTCGAGAGACGGCTGAGGTTGGCGGCGAGGGTCGCTTCACTGCGCCGCTCGGATGTCGACCCGCTGGAGCAGGAGCAGGCCTACGCGCGTATCGCCACCGCGGACCTGGTCTTCAGCGGCCCGGGCAGCCCCTCCTACGCGCTTCGCCACTGGTCCACGACGCGCGTCCCGGAGCTGCTGCTGGACGCGTTGCGGAGGGGCGCGGCGGTCGTGCTCGCCAGCGCGGCCGCGATCACCAGCGGCCGGTTCACGCTGCCTGTCTACGAGATCTACAAGGCCGGCGAGGACGCGCGCTGGCTGCCCGGGCTGGACCTGACGACCGCGCTCGGCATTGGGCCGGCGGCGGTGGTCAGCCACTGGGACAACCACGAGGGTGCCGGCCATGACACGCGCTACTGCTTCGTTGGACAGCGCCGCCTGCTGGAGCTCGAGGCGCAGCTTCCGCCTGAGGCCTTCATCCTGGGTATCGACGAGCACACGGCCCTGGTTCTCGACCTGGCCCAGGGCATGGCCTCCGTCCGCGGGGTGGGCGGGGTGACGATCCGCCGGCAGGGCAACGAACGACGGCTCGAAGCGGGTGCGGTCGTGGAGCTCGTGTCCCTCAGCGGCACGGGGGCTCTCGCGCGCAAGCCGCAGGCAATGGCGGAGTCGCCCGGCCGCGAGGAGCCTGATGACGCCACCGCGGTCGATGCGCTCGTGCGCAGAGTG
>Ga0247712_1000042_pt1 | contig 11814 bp, 9 predicted proteins | sample 44E_DmetaG_FD_186033 | JGI IMG/M metagenome (GOLD analysis project Ga0247712, IMG submission 186033) | Soil microbial communities from hillslope of Landscape Evolution Observatory, University of Arizona, Oracle, AZ, United States - 4-4-E_D | ecosystem: Engineered > Artificial ecosystem > Mesocosm...
GGGTGATCGTGCTCGCGCGTCGCCGCCACGGGTCCGCACTCTGTCGCCCCATAGCCCTGCAGCACGACGATGCCGATGCGCTCCCAACGCTCCTGCAGCGCGGGCGGCAAAAAGGCCGCCGCTGACACGAACAGCCTCAGGTGCCCGCCAAGGCGCGCGTGGATCCGACGGAACAGCAGCCTACGAGCCCAGTAGGGCAGGAAGCGTGCGAACGACAGGGCACGGCCGAAGCGCTTCTCCTGGCCCTGCCGCTTGACCTCGCGCTCGATGCCGTTCCAGAACAGCTGGAGCAGCTGCGGCACGACGACCATCGTCGTCACCCGGTGCTCAGCCAGGGCATCGAAGATCACCTTTGGCGTGCGCGAGCGCAGGTACAGGATGTCGGCGCCAATCATCGTGCCGAAGAACAGCACCGGCGCCTGGTCGAAGAGGTGCGAGGCGGGCAACAGCGAGACGGTCCGGTGGTGGCGGTGCGGCAGGATCTGGCTGATCGCCTCAAGGGTGGAGAGGATCGTGCCCTGGCGGAGCATCACGCCCTTGGGCATGCCCGTCGTGCCGGAGGTATAGATGACCTCGAACAGGCTGTCCCTCGCCGGGCGCTCCCACGAGTCGAGCTGGGCCTCCCAGTCGGGCGGGAACGCCTCATCGACGCCGCCCTCGTCGCTCGCGTCGGCACGCTCGTGCGGCGGATCGGCGGAGAACGACTCGATGGTTCGCGCCTCGAGGTGGGCCAGGCCACCTTCCCGAGCATCGGGCGCGTCGAACCCCGTGCCGATGGCCAGCCAGCGCGCGCCCGACGAATCGGCGATCCGGCGCAGAACCTCGGGCGCCATGCGCAGGTCGAGCGGCACGATGACGACGCCGGCGTACATCGCGCCGAAGTAGACCGCCGGCAGGGCAGGGGTGGATGGGCTCCAGGTCAGCAGCCGATCGCCCGGGTTGAGCCCCAGCGCGCGCATCCGCCACGCCGCCAGGCGCGCACGCTGCCGGAGCTCGCTCGCCGTCCACGGCAGCTGGAGCCCCTCGTCCGTCCGCAGGGCCAGCTGGCGGCGGCCCTCGTAGCGCTGCGCCGCGTCGTCGAGCAGGTCGAGCAGCGATTCGAAGGTGCGCGGATCAGGCAGCTCCATCTACGGAGTCTACCCACCGTTTGACCCTCGGACGCCTGCCCAGCTACACTGCGCGCGCCTCTGCGCGGCCGGGCTACGCCCTGAAACCGTGCGCTCCTGCTCCGGTGTCCGGCCCCGGGACGGGGTTTGGCACATTCCTGCCGGCGGGAGGTGATTCCGGATTGGCTGAAGTCCGCGTAGGCGAAAACGAGACCTTCGAGAGCGCGCTGCGGCGCTTCAACAAGAAGATCCAGCAGAGCGGCATCCTCGCGGAGGCTCGCCGACGCGAGCACTACGAGAAGCCCAGCGTCAAGCGCAAGCGCAAGGAAGCGAAGCGCAAGAAGGCTGCCCGTTCCGAGTAGCAGCTCGGCGGTCGCATGACCGCTGCTGCGCCCGGGCGGCGGTCGCCCGAGGAACGCGATACCGGTGACCCTCGCTCAAAGGCTCCAGGACGATCTGACTCGCGCCATTCGCGAGCGTGACGACCTGCGCCGCGACAGCCTGCGCATGGCCATCGCGGCGGTCTACAACGCTCAGAAGGGCGCGCGACGGGACCTCTCGGACGACGAGGTCGTGAGCGTGCTGATGGGCGAGATCAAGGCCCGGCGCGAGACGATCGAGGCGCTCGAGGGAGCCGGCCGGGCCGAGGCCACGACCCAGGAGCAGGGCAAGCTGGACGTGATCAGCGGCTACCTGCCCGAGCAGCTCTCGAGCGACGAGCTGGACACGCTCGTCCGGACCGCCATCGACGAGACCGGCGCGGCATCACCGCGCGACATGGGCAAGGTGATGGCGGCGCTGATGCCCAGGGTCAAAGGCCGCGCCGAGGGCAAGCAGGTCAGCGGGGCAGTGGCCCGCGAGCTGGCTCGGCGCGACCTGTCAGGGCACGGCCACTAGATGCTCGCCAGATCCGGCCGGCTGCGCGCCGCCTTCACGCAGCGCGACGCCCTGCGGCTGGTGGCGGTGACGCTGCTGCTCGTCGTCTCGCTCGGCGCGGTGCTGGCGACCGATGCGCTGCTGCCCGGTCCGCTGCTCGGCAGCGGCGTGATCGTCGACGATATCGCGCGGGTACACATCAGGGCACCGCACTCGGCAACCTACGTCAGCCAGGTCGAGACCGAGCGCCGCCGCGACGCGGCGCGGGCTGCGGTCGAGCCGCAGTACAACTACACGCCTGACCGCGGTCGGCTGGCCGCCGAGGCCCAGCTGGCGGCGCTGCGGGAGACGATCGCGCCGGTCAATGCCGCCTTTGGCGCGGTCCTCACTCCAGAGGCACGAGCCGCAGCGCTGCGCAACGCCATCCCGCGATTGTCGGCGTCCTCGCGGGCGACGCTGGCCAGCGTTTCACCGGCCGAATGGACCGGCCTGCGCGCTGAGATGGAGCGGCTGCTCGACACTGCCCAGCGCGCCGAGATTCGGGACACGCTGCTGGCCGATGCGCGCGCGGCCATCGGCGGCCGCATCGACGCCGACCTGCCGAGCGGTCAGCGCGCCCTGGTCGCCGAGATCGTCGCGCCGCTGCTCGTCGCCAACTCGACCTACGACCCGGCCGCCACCGAGGCTGCGCGAGCCAATGCGGCGGCCGAGGTCGAGCCGGTCAGCTTCAACATCCGGACCGGCGAGATCCTGGTCTCACCCGGCCAGCGCGTGGATGAGCTGACCCGTGAGCGGCTCGACCTGTACGGCCTGCTCGACCCGCGGCCAGATCCCGCACGTGCCGCTGGCTGGCTGCTGCTGGCGCTGTTGATTGCCGGGCTGCTGCTGCTCTGGATCTGGCGCTACCGGCCGACGATCTGGCACCGCGACAGTGCGCTGCTGCTGATCGGGCTGGCGCTGCTGGTCGCGGCCCTGGCGCTCAAGGCGACCGGTGACCGGTCCGTGCTGCCCTACTTCATCCCGACCGCGGCCGTGGTCATGCTGCTGGCCGTGCTGCTCGACAGCGGCGCGGCGCTGATAGTGCTGGCCGTGCTGTCGCTACTCGCCGGCGCGATCGTTGGCACGGTCGAGTTCGCGGCGTACACCTTCCTCGGTGGCCTGGCCGCGATGATCGTCGTCCGCCGCGGCGAGCGGCTGTCCAACTTCCTGCAGGCGGCACTCGCGGCCGCGGCGGTGAACGTGATCGTGGTCACGCTATTCACGCTGCTCGGGGAGCGTGACCTGACCGGCCTGCTGCAGCTGCTGCTGGCGGGCTCGGTCGCGGCGCTCGCCTCGGCCGTGCTGGCTGTCGGCTCGTTCGCCGTTCTTGGCAACCTGTTCGGTATCACCACCTCATTCCAGCTGCTCGAGCTGGCCAATCCGTCGCAGCCGCTGCTGCGCCGGCTGCTGCTCGAGACGCCCGGCACCTACCATCACTCGCTGATGGTCGGCAACCTGGCCGAGCGGGCGGCAGAAGCGGTCGGCGCGGACCCGCTGCTTGCCCGGGTGGCGGCCTACTACCACGACATCGGCAAGCTTGCCAACCCGCTGGCCTTCATCGAGAACCAGTCCGGCGGCGACAACGTGCACGACTCGCTGTCCCCCGAGCAGTCCGCCGCGCTGCTCAAATCACACGTCGGCGACGGCATCGACCTGGCCTACCGCTTCCGCCTGCCGAAGGCGGTCATCGCCTTCATCCCGCAGCACCACGGCACGGCGCTGATGAGCTACTTCTACGCCCGTGCCCGCGACCGGGCGATCGAGGACGCCGGTGCCCGGCCGGGCACGTCGCAGGCCGTGGCCGCGGCGGCGACGGTCGATGCTGCTCGCTACCGCCATGCCGGGCCAAAGCCGCAGTCACGCGAGGCGGCGATCCTGATGCTCGCCGACAGCGTGGAGGCGTCGGTTCGCTCGCTGACCAGCCAGGAGGAGCCGGCCATCCGGGCAATGGTCGAGCGGATCATCCGCGAGCGGCTCGAGGACGGGCAGTTCGACGAGTGCGACCTGACGCTGCGCGACCTCGAGCAGATCCGCGAGGCGTTCATCGCGCAGCTGCTGGGCATGTACCACCGCCGGATCGAGTATCCGCAGAACAAGATCGTGGAGCTCGAGACCCGTCGGGCGGCGAACAGCGGAACCGGCGCCTGAGCGGAGCCCGAAGGCGCGCCATCTACCTGTCGCCGTGGCGGATCGACATAACGGTCCGGCGGGCGATTCGCTCGCCCGTGGCCTTGGCCGAGCTGGCCCGTCTGACTGCCCGGGCCCTCGATGCCGGCGGCGCGCGCGGGCCGGCGAGCATTGGCCTGATCATGGCCGACGATCGCGAGCTGGCGGCACTCAACGCCGAGCACATGGGCCAGCAAGGGCCAACGGACGTGCTCTCCTTCCCGCTGCTGCCGCCGTCCGCGTTCCCGGCTCATGCTGGCCAGGATCCGGCGATCCGCTCAGCCGGCGGCCCGGCGTTTGCCCTGCCGCCGGGTCGCCGGCCACACCTGGGCGACGTCATCGTGTCGGTCGAGCGCGCCGCTCAGCAGGCCGCTGCCGGCCGCGGTGGCCAGACCGGTGAGGTGCGCTGGTCGGTTGGCGACGAGCTGCGGCTGCTGGTCGTCCACGGCACGCTCCACGTCTGCGGCTGGGATCACGCCCGGCCGGACGAGGAACGCGAGATGCGGCAGCTCGAGCAGCGGCTGCTGACGAGCCGATAATCAGCCAATGGCTGACCGCCCGCCCGACGACAGCATGCCCGCGCCGCCTCCGCCCATGTGGCCGACTGCCCAGCAGCCCTGGCAGCCGCCGCCCGGCTGGAAGAATCCGGATCGAGGGCCGGGCAAGGTCATCGCCACCGTCGTCGTCGTCGCGCTCGTGGTGTTCGTCGGGCTCGGCCTGGTCGGTGGCCTGCTCGCCTACGCGATGAGCGGGCTGGCCGGGCGCACGCCTATCGAGCAAGTGCCGGTCGGAGCCTGCTTCGACGGCATCGGCCCGACGGCCACCGGTGGCGACTCATCGAGCGTCCTTGCGCTCTTCTTCGGCGTGAGCCTGGTGGACTGCGCCGAGCCTCACGACGCCGAGCTGGTCGGGCGCTTCGACTGGTCGGGGCCAACGACCGACTTCCCCGGCGAGCCGGCCCTGGCGTCGCACTCGGAGAGCGGCTGCCGGGAGCGCTTCCGCGAGTATGTCGGGCGCGATTTCGACCTCTCGGTCTACGAGCTGGTCTACACCTATCCGCCGGAGCCGCAATGGCGGTCAGGGAAACGCTCTTTCGAGTGCATCGTCCACCTGCCCGCGGGCCAGCTGGAAGGAAGCGTCCACCACAGCCAGCGCTGAGCAGGCCGATTACCATGGCCTGGCCGGGCCACCTGCCGCCCTCGGCGGGCAGCGTGGCCGATCAGCGTGCCCGCCGGCAGCGACAGCCAGCTGCGCGAAGGAATCATGAAGATCGTCGTCGGGCTGGGTAATCCCGGCCAGCAATATGACCGCACGCGCCACAACGTTGGCTGGATGGTGCTCGACCGGCTGGCCGAGCGCGCCGGCTGGACCGGCCATGCCAGGGCGCGCGATGCGGCCGCGACGGTCCACGGCCGCTACGCCGGCCTCGATCTGATGCTCGTCAAGCCGACCACCTACATGAACCTCTCCGGCGTAGCCGTGCGCAAGGTCCTGGCCCGCCAGCGTGCGCCGCTCGAGGACGTGCTTGTCGTGGTCGACGACTTCGCCCTGCCGCTAGGCCGGCTACGCCTGCGCGAGCGCGGATCGGCCGGCAGTCACAACGGCCTGCGCTCGATCATCGGCGAGCTGGGCAGCGAGAGGTTCGCCCGGCTGCGGGTTGGCATCGGCCTGCCTGAGATGCGCGTCGAGGGCGGCATGGCGCGCGCTGCGCGCGACCACGTGCTGAGCCGCTTCCAGCCGACCGAGCAGGCGCTGCTCGAGGAGGTGCTGGACGCCGCCGCAGAGGCCGTCGAGGAGTGGGCACGCGACGGTGTGTCACGGGCAGCCAATAGATGGAACTCGTGGCAGGCTGCCGCCCACGAGACGGGACCCGCGGCCGCCGCTGACGAGGCCGGGCCCGCGGCCGCCGCCGACGAGGCCGCGCCTGACGAGCAGGGCATCGTCCGCCGCCGCACCGGCTGGCGCAAGCTCCTCGGCTGGCAGGAGCGCGAGTGAGCGACACCGCGATCCGGAGTCGCGGCCGCCGGACCCGCGACCGGGGCCTTGCCGAGCAGGCCGAGGAGGCGGTTCGCCAGCGCAGGGTCCCTCGAGCCGCCGCTCCGGGCGAGCCGGCCGGCAGGGCCAGAGTCCCCGACCTGTCAGTCGTTGCCCAGCTGCTCGGCCGCAGCGGGCAGCTGTCAGAGATAGCAGATCGCTTCGTCCGCGCGCGGGATCCGCGCCATCGCGGCCTGCGCCATGTCACGTACGCCGAGATGCCGCATGGCGCCAAGACCTTCCTCGCCGCAGGCCTGCTCGCGGCCAGCGACGAGCGGCTGGTCTGGGTGGCGCGCGACGCGGAGGTCGCCGATCGAGTGACCGAGGAGCTGCTCGCCTGGCTGGGCGACCCGGCGCTGGTGGCGACGCTCGAGCCGCGGACGGCGCTGGCCTATGAGCGCTCCGAGCTGGTGCGCGACGAGAGCGCGGCCCGTGTCGCGGCCCTGGCCGCCTGGCGCTCAGGCGTGCCGCGGGTACTCGTGGCCAGCGTGCAGGCGCTCTTCCAACACACCCTCGGGCCGGCTGACCTGCCTGACCAGCCGCTCGAGCTGCGGGCCGGCCAGCGCATCTCCCAGCAGCGGGTGTTGCGCGAGCTGGTTGCGCTCGGGTACGAGGCGCTGCCGGAGGTCGGCGGCCGGGGCGAGCTTGCCCGCCGGGGCGGCATCGTCGACGTCTTCCCCGCCGGCCAGGCGCTGCCGGTGCGCGCGGAATGGTTCGGCGACGAGATCGAGTCGCTGCGCCTCTTCGATCCGACCAGCCAGCGCGCCATCGGCCCGGTCGAGTCGCTGCGCCTGCTGCCGGCGAGCGAGTTCCTGCTGCCACCGGCAGAGGACGACGCGGCAGGCGCGCTGCTGCGCGAGCGGCTGGGCCGCCTGGCTGCCCGCCTGCCCGAGCAGCTGGCCAGTGACCTGGCGCGCCTGGAGCAGGGCCAGCCGACAGATGCAGTCGAGGTCTGGGCCGGGCTGCTGGCGCCGGCAACGGCCCTCGACCATCTGGCTGACGAGATCCTGCTGCTCGACGAGCCGGCGGAAGTGCTGGCCAGCGCCCAGTTCCTGTGGAGCCAGGCCGACGAGCGACGTGCCGAGCTCGAGCGCGCTGGCGAGCTGCCCAGAGGGTGGCCGGGCGCATTCCCGGAGCCGCGTGCCTGGAAGGCGCTGCTGGTCGAGAAACGGACGCTCGGGCTCTCGTGGGAGAGCGAGCTGCCCGGCGCGCCGATCGGCGGCAACCCCTTTGGCTGGCACGAACCGGCGCTGCCTCCGACCGGCCTTGGCGAGCTGGCCGCGACCGTCCGGCGCTGGCAGGGTGAAGGCCTGCGCGTGCTGCTGGCCTCTGACCAGTCAGCGCGGCTGGCGGAGATCCTGGCCGAGGGCGACGTAATCGCCGCGCCCGTCAACCGCCTTTCCGCGCCGCCGCCCGCCGGTGGCGTGGCGCTCGTGGAGCGCAGCCTCAACGGCGGCTTCACCGGTGGACCTGACGGCATGGTCCTGGTCACTGACCGCGAGCTGTTCGGAGCCGTCCGCGTTCGGCGGCCGCGTGCCCTGAGACGGGCAACCCCCGGCGACTTGCTCGAACGGCTGGCGCCGGGCGATCTGGTCGTCCACATCGACCACGGAGTCGCGCGCTACGCGGGCCTGGTCCGTCGATCGGCCGGCGGCGATGGCCACGAGGAGCGCGACTTCCTCGAGCTGCGCTTCGGAGAGGGTGGGCGCATCTGGGTGCCGGTCGAGCAGATCGAGCGTATCTCGCGCTATGCCGGCGCCGAGAACCCGCAGCTCTCGCGTCTCGGTGGTGGCGAGTGGCAGCGCACCAAGACGCGCGTCCGCCGCGCGGTGACTGACCTGGCCAAGGAGCTGCTCGCGCTGTATGCCTCGCGCGAGGGCGCGCAGGGGCCGCGGGTCGGGCCTGACACGCCGTGGCAGGCTGAGATGGAGGCCGCCTTCCCCTACGAGGAGACTCTCGACCAGCTGCGCTCGGCGCTGGAGGTCAAGGCTGATCTCGAGCGCGGCCGGCCAATGGACCGGCTGGTCGTGGGCGACGTCGGCTACGGCAAGACCGAGGTCGCGCTGCGCGCCTGTTTCAAGGCCATCCAGGAGGGCCTCCAGGTGGCCGTGCTGGTGCCAACGACGGTGCTCGCCGCGCAGCACCATGAGACGTTCCGGCAGCGCCTGGCGGCCTACCCGATCACCATTCGGACGCTCAGCCGGTTCGTTCCCTCCGCCGAGCAGCAGGAGACCCTTGCCGGGCTCGCCGCCGGCTCGGTCGACCTGGTCATCGGGACTCACCGGCTGCTGTCGAAGGACGTCCAGTTCCGGGACCTCGGGCTGATCGTGGTCGATGAGGAGCAGCGCTTCGGCGTCGCCCACAAGGAGCGGCTCAAGAAGCTGCGCACCGAGGTCCACGTGCTGACCCTCTCGGCAACGCCGATCCCGCGGACGCTCAATCTGGCCCTCGCCGGCGTGCGCGATATGAGCGTCATCGAGACGCCGCCCGAGGACCGGCTGCCCATCCAGACGCGGGTGGCTGAAGCGTCTGCGGGACTCGTGCGCGATGCTATCCTGCGCGAGCTCGACCGCGGCGGACAGGTCTTCTTCGTCCACAACCGGGTCGAGACGATCGAGGCCCAGGCAGAACAGCTGCGCCGGCTGCTTCCCGCCGCGCGGATCGCCGTCGCGCACGGCCAGATGGCCGAGGGCGTGCTCGAGCGGGTGATGCTGGCGTTCGCCCGCGGCGAGCACGACGTGCTGGTCTGCACGACGATCATCGAGTCGGGGCTCGACATCCCGAACGCCAACACGATCATCATCGATCGCGCTGACGCGCTTGGCCTGGCCCAGCTCTACCAGCTGCGCGGCCGGGTCGGGCGAAGCAGCCGGCGGGCGTACGCCTACCTGCTATACCGGCGCCGCGGGCAGCTGTCGGATATCGCGCGCAAGCGGTTGCAGGCGATCTTCAACGCCTCGGAGCTGGGCGCCGGCTTTCAGATCGCGCTGTCCGATCTCGAGATCCGCGGCGCGGGCAACATCCTGGGCGCCGAGCAGCACGGGCACATGTCCGCCGTCGGCTTCGACATGTACACCAACCTGCTGGCCCAGGCGGTCGAAACCGAGCGAGCCGCGCAGGAGAATCGGCCACCACCGACGCCGGCGCTGGCAACCGTGATCGACCTGCCGATAGACGCCTACCTGCCCGACGACTACGTCGAGCACGAGCCACAGAAGCTCGAGCTGTATCGGCGCCTCGGCCGGGCAGCAACGGAATCGGAGGTCGCCTCCGTGCGCGCCGAGATGGTCGATCGCTTCGGACCCCTTCCGCCGGCCGTCGAGCGGCTGCTCGAGGTGGCCCGGGTGCGCATCGCGGCCCAAGCGGCCCACATCGCCGCGCTCTCGCGCGAGGGCCGCGAACTGGTCGTTCGTTTCGGACCGGACTGGTCACGTGCCGACACGATGCGCCGGATGGCGCCGACCTCGCCAGGCGACCGGCTGCCCGGCGTACCGCCCGGCGGCATCAGCTACGCATCCAACCAGGTGCGCGTTCGACTGCCGGCCGGCACCGATGCCGCGTGGCTGACGATCAGGGCAGTCGTCGAGCGACTCGGCCGGCCGGCGTGATGCCGGTCAGGCTTGCGGGTGCCACGGCCGCCGGTCCTCGCGCAGCAGCGAGTAGATCTGCACGTCGTTGCTCCGGCCATCGTTCCAGAAGGCACCGCGGGCGGTGCCCTCGAGGGTGAAGCCGCACTTTTCGGCGATGCGCCGGGACGCGTCGTTGCCGGGCACGATCACCAGCTGGATCCGGTTCTGCTTCTTCGTGGCAAACAGGTAGTCGCTGAGGAGCTGCACCGCCTGGGTCGTATAGCCGCGCCCCGCGAATTGGCCACCGTACAGCTGGTACGACAGCTCGAACGCATCCCAGTAGTTGACCGGCTTGAAGAACTCGATATGGCCTACCAGATCATCGTCCTGGTTGACCATCAGCAACATGCCCTCCTCGCGCTGCCAGAAGCCGTTCTCGGCGAATTCACGCCGGAATGCTGACTCTGACATCACCCCCATGGGGAAGAACCGTCCCCGGCTGGCCACGTCCGTATGGGCGGCGTAAAGGCGCTCGAGGTCCGATTCGAGCGCTGTCCGAAGAGTGACCGATTCTCCGCGCAGCAAGTCCCACCTCCCTGAACGCCGATTATGGCTCCGGCGACGAGCGCGCATCAGGCCTGCGGTAGACTTTGCCGGCCCAAGCTCCACCTACCCGAGGTCAGCCAAGCCAGTGCCCGCCGACGATCTGCGTTCGCTGATCCGCGAGATCCCCGATTTCCCCAAGCCGGGCATCCTGTTCTACGACATCACCACGATGATCAAGGACGCCGGCGCCTTCAGCGAGGCGATCGACCTGATGCTCGAGCCATACCGCGAGACGAAGGTCGACGTGGTGGTCGGGATGGAGTCGCGCGGCTTCATCTTCAGCGCGCCGATGGCCGTCCGCCTCAACGCCGGCTTCGTGCCGGTGCGCAAGCTGGGCAAGCTGCCCGCCGAGACGGTCAGCGTCGAGTACGCGCTCGAGTACGGCACCAACACCCTCGAGATCCACCGCGACGCGCTGACGCCGGGGCAGAGGGTGCTCGTCGTCGACGACCTGCTCGCCACCGGCGGGACCGTGCTGGGCACGATCGAGCTGATCCAGATGCTCAAGGCGGAGGTCGTCGGCCTGTCCTTCCTGGTCGAGCTGCTCTTCCTGAAGGGCCGTGAGCGGCTGCGCGACCAGAAGGTGCACAGCGTCATCCAGTACTGACGATGGCCGCGGGCAACGGCACGCCCGATCGCGAGCAGGCCACCCGGCGCCAGTTCTTCCGCGTGTTCGGCCGCCAGACGGCGCACAGCGCCGGCGGCGTGCTCGCCGGCGTGGAGGCACTCAGGCGCAGCAGCCGTGATGCGCTTGACGACCTGCTGAGCGACGAGGAGCAGCCGCGCCGTGGCGCCCAGGCAATCGAGGCGCCCGAGCCGCCGGCCGTCCCCCCGACGGCCTTCAGGAGCCCATATCGCTTCCGCGGCCAGGCAATCGAGCTGCTCGACCAGCGCGACCTGCCCGAGCGCGCCGAGCTGATCTCCTGCGCAGCCGCGAGCGAGGTGGCAAGCGCGATCCGGCGCGGGCTGCTGAGCGGCGGGCCGGTGCTCGGGCAGGTGGCGGCCTACGCGCTGGCTATGGTCGCCCAGCAGGTCGCCGATCGGCCGGCGCCTGCGATGGCCGTGGCGCTGCGCGGCGCGGCAGACACGCTGGCCGTCGCCCGCCCGACGAGCCGCGCGCTGGCCGTGGCGCTGGACCGCGTGATCGCCCACGCAGAGACCGTCGTCGCCGCGGACGAAGGCCCGGCAGCCGCGGCGTCCATTCTGGCCGAGGCAGACCGCATCGCCTCCGCGGACGCAATCGATCTGAGTCGGCTGGGCCAGGCCGGTGCCGACGCTCTCCGGGCGCCCCGTGACGCCGCGGCCGGCGAGGGCAGGCCGCTGGCCGTCCTGATGCACGCCGACCAGGGACCGCTGACCGGCGGTCAGGTTGGCGCGGGCACGGCCCTCCTGCAGGGATTGGCCGCGGCTGGTATCCC
>Ga0247712_1000048_pt1 | contig 11478 bp, 15 predicted proteins | sample 44E_DmetaG_FD_186033 | JGI IMG/M metagenome (GOLD analysis project Ga0247712, IMG submission 186033) | Soil microbial communities from hillslope of Landscape Evolution Observatory, University of Arizona, Oracle, AZ, United States - 4-4-E_D | ecosystem: Engineered > Artificial ecosystem >...
TCCGAGCGTCGAGGGCTCGACGGGCTCGAGCATGTCCGAGCTGCTCGCGGGCGAGGACGACGAAGAGCGCCAGCCGCGCTGATCGTGCCGGAGGGCCGGCTGTATTCGAACCCAGGACACGAGGATTACGAGTCTCTCGGAATAGCGTTCAGAGGGTCGTGGCGTCGTACTCGCCTCTCCCCAGCGGCCTTCGCTCGCTCACCTAGCCGCTCGGCCTTCTGTTCCGGGACGACGACGCTGACGGAGATCTGGATGTGGGAAGCTTCCTCGCCGTCGACCGCCGCCGCGCCGTGTGGTTCGGTGCTAACCCGTTGCTTGACCACCGACGATCCGGTCGACGATGTCGCAGGCGTCGAGGATCGCCGGTTCCGAGATGCGGTAGTAGACGGTCGTCCCGACACGACGCGGCGCCACGAGGCCCGCGTGGCGCATGACGCCAAGGTGCTGACTGGCGTTCGTCAGGCTCGTCCCGATCCGTTCGGCCAGCGCGGAGACGGACGCCTCGCCGTCACGCAGGGCGTCGAGGAGCATGAGTCGCTTCGGGTCCACCAGGACCTTGCACAGATCGGCGTGTCGCTGATAGCGGGCGATGTCGTGGAGCGGCGTGGGCCGGATGGTTGCGTCCATGGTCGTTGGAGGATATCCTTACTCGGCTGCTTGCGCAAGCAGATGATTGCGCACATGCCGGTCAATTGTCTATGGCGAGTTGCTCGTCGCTCGGCTTACGACGCGCACGCCCGATCCACTTTTGTCAGCTACTTGCGCAACTATGCAAGTATCTGATATGGTGGACGCATTGAACGGCCATCCATATCAGCCAACGGTGATGACATGACCACGCAGACCGCCTTCACCTTCGGGACCCGCCTCACAGGCTCGGTCGCCGACGTCCGCCCGCGGGTCGAGGCGGCCCTCAAAGCGGAGGGCTTCGGCATCCTGACCGAGATCGACGTCCAGGCCACGCTGAAGGCGAAACTCGAAGTCGACCGGCCGCCCTTCGTGATCCTCGGCGCCTGCAACCCGGCCCTCGCGCATCGGGCGCTGGAGTCGGACCCGTCGGTCGGCGCGCTCCTCCCCTGCAACATCGTCCTGCGCGCCGACGGCGACGCGACCATCGTCGAGGCGATGGACCCGCTTGCAGTCCTCGCGATCGTCGAGAACCCCGGGATCCGAGCGATCGCCGAGGACGCTCGGGCGCGCCTCGAGCGGGCGGTCTCGGCCCTAGGGGATCGGTCATGAGCGCCAAGGCGGCGACCATCTCCCTCGAGGGCGATGGCCTCCGCTTCATCGCCCGGGCCGGTAGCGGCCACAGCATCGTCCTCGACAACGGGGCCGGTGATACCGGGATGCGGCCAGCCGAGCTCATTCCGGTCGCCCTCGCCGGTTGCACGGCGATGGATGTCATCTCGATCCTGCGCAAGAAGCGCCAGCTGGTCACCCGGTACGATGTTCAGGCGACCGGCATCCAGCAGGACGACCCGCCGCACGCGTTCACCCAGATCGACGTCGCCCACGTCGTCGAGGGTCCGAGAATCGACGACGAGGCTGTCCGTCGGGCGATCGAACTCTCCGCCACGAAGTACTGCAGCGTCGGAGGCACCCTAGCCACCGGGGTCACCGAGATCCATCACGCTTATCTCGTTCGAGACGACGATGGGGAGCGGACGGCCGAGGTGATCGTGACTGGCCCCGAGGAACCGATCCTCGAAGCGATGCCTGCCGCGTGACGGCGACCCGTCTCGTCGAGGGAGTCGATCGTCGGTTCGCCATCTGGGCGGCGGCGTGGACCCTGGCCGCGCTGCTCGGGTTCGGCCTGGTTGCGGCGATCATCCCGAACCCGGTGTTCGGGCGTCAGATCCCGCCCGAGCCGTTCGCGATCGCCGTGTGGCTGCTGTCCGCGCCGCTGATGGGACTCATCGCCGCGACGTACTCGGTCGCTCCTCCGGCGACGTCGGGCATCGCCACACCGTTGACCGCCGCACCGCCGCGATCGTCGTCGAGCGAACCACGATCCACCACGGTGAGCACGATCGCCGGCCTGGGTGCGTTCCTCGCCATCGGGTGTCCGATCTGCAACAAGATCGTCCTCGTCCTGCTCGGGACGAGCGGCGCGCTGACCGTCTTCGCGCCGCTCCAGCCAGTAATCGGCGCCGCGTCGCTCGTTCTGCTCGCGGCCACCCTGGTCTGGCGGCTGCGACGGTGGGCCCGGGGTTCCGTCTGCGTCTCGCCCGGAACATAGTTTCGCGCGAGCCGCCCGCCGTCGGCCGTCGGCCGTCGGCCGTCGGGACAGGTAACCGGCACCGTTCACGGTCACCCGCCGCGCAGACTCGGACAGGCCGACCCGTCGCGCCCGGCCTCAGAGCGTCAAGGAGATGCCCTCACGACCCGGCTCAATCGGGATCCCACCACGCCCCATCATCATCTCGTGGAGCGCATCGAGGGTGTCGTCATCATGGCCCGGATCATGGTGGAAGGTGACCAGGCGGCCACCGACGAGAGCTCCGCGAACGCCAGGACATGGTCGACGCTCGAGTGGCCCCAGCCGGGGCGTGATCGATACTCCTCGGCCGTGTACTGCGCGTCGTGGATGAGCAGGTCCACGTCGGCCGCCAGGTCGTGACCGGACGTCCAGCGGCCCGAGATCGGGAAGGCCTGAGCACCGAGTGCCGGCTCGTGGTCCGGCAGATTAGGCGAGCGTCCGCGACCCGTGGCTGATCCGGTAGCCGATCGTCGGGCCGGGATGGACCACGAGGTCCGCCCCGACCGTGAACGGACCGATCCGCGTCGGTTCGGACGGTGCATCGTGGAGGACGACGCGCGAAGGCAAGTCGCGTAGGCGCACCGCGAAGAGCGGTGGCGACAGATAGCGACCGAGCCGGGTGCGCAGGTCCGCATGGATCCACGGGGGGCCCCAGAGATGGACCTCGGCAGCGCCGGTGTACAGCGGGGCGAAGAAACCAAGGCCCTGGATATGGTCCATGTGGAGGTGCGTGAGAAGGATGTCGATCCGGGCCTCGCTCGCAGCGATCGCAGCGCCGAGCCGCCGAATCCCGCTCCCCGCGTCGAGGACGAGCAGGCCGCCGTCATCGGAGCGAACCTCCACGCACGCCGTGTTGCCGCCGTAGCGGACCGTCTCGGGACCGGCGCTCGCCAGCGAACCCCGCGTGCCCCACAGCGTCACCTTCACGGGTCCGGCCAGAACAGGGCGACCGCGCCGAGGAGCTCCCCGCCCTGCCCGCGAAGTGGGACCGAGGTCGTCTCGATCGCCCGCCGAACCCGGTCGAGCCCAACGATCGTGAGCCGCGACTGGACGGCCCGCGCCTCGCGCAGCGCGATCACCAGCGGCACGGCGGCCGCCTCGAAGGCCCGGCCGGCCTCGTCCCCCGGCCGGAACTCGGCCAGCCAGTCGGGCATCGACAGCTCGCCGACCTCATCGAACCGTAAGCCGAGGAGCGGCTCGGCTGGCTCGTTGAAGTAGATGAGGGCGCCGCTTGCGTCGATGAGAAAGACCGGCATATCGAGATAGCTCGCGAGCTGCCGGAGGAGGATCAACTCGATCGGCAGCCGGGGTGCTGGCGCCGGGCGAAGGCTCGATCTACCCCGCAAAGGACGGTCGCTGGGGCGGCAGCGTGCACATCGGCTACGAAGACGGCAAGCGCATCCGCAAGCACGTCATGGGCCGAACGCGCAACGAGGTCAAGGACAAGCTGGGTGTGCTCATGCGCGCCCACGAGGAGAAGCGCCCGATCCCCGACCAGCGCGCCAAGCTCGGCCCGTTCCTGCGCCGCTGGCTCGATGAGGTCGCCGAGCCCACGCTGCGACCGTGGACGTACCGCAGCTACGACGCCATCCTGAAGATCCACCTGGTGCCGGGGCGCTCGGCACCGCCGAGCGCTGGATGGCCAGCCGCAACGTGGCCAAGCTGGTCGACGTGCCGCGCGGGCCGAAGCGCGAGATGACGCCGCTCACCCCTGAGCAGCCACGGAAGCTGCTCGAGGGCCACCTCCGCCGACCGGCACCGGGCCTTGTGGATCACCGCCCTTGGCACTGGACTCCGCCAGGGAGAACTGCTGGCCCTGCGCTGGGATGGACGTCGATCTCGGGGCGCCGGCGTCGTGCGCGTCCGCCACAGCTTCGCCAACGTGCATGGGGTCCTGACGTGCAGGAGCCCAAGACTGAACGCAGCCGACGGACTGTCGTGTTGCCCCAGTCGGTCGTCAACGCCCTACGTGCCGACCGGAAGCGTCAGCTGCGGGAGCGAATGGCGGCCGGGCCGGCGTGGGTCGACAGCGGCCACGTGTTCGCGACGACGATCGGGCGACCGCATCACGCGGCGACGATCACGCGGGCGTTCGACAAAGCGCTCGCTCGCGCCGAGCTGCCTGACGTGCGCTTCCACGACCTGCGCCACTCCGCCGCGACGTTCCTGCTCGCGCAGGGCATGACCCTCGAGGACGTCAAGCAGCTGCTCGGCCACAGCTCCATCGTTCTGACCAGCAACACACGGGCACGTGCTTGAGCAGCGCCAACGGCAGGTCGCGCAGGCGATGGAGGCCGTGCTCGGCGGCTGAAGGTGAAGGGCTTCGCTTCACTGTTCGGTTGACATTGAAGGTTTAGCGCCGCATTCTATACACATCCCTTCATTCAGGCCAAGACATTGAAGGGTTCTTGGAGCGCGGAGGCCGAGTGCCGAGAACGGTCGAGCGTAGGTGGGAGGGAGACGCTGGCGCCGTGGGTGGGCGCCGAGCCCGAGCCTCCTTCCACTACGAGGCCTTCGTCCCCGACGAGATCGCAGGTCTCCGCCCGATCGTCCCGTTCGAGGTGGCCGACCTCTCAGCCGATGCCGAGGCGGCGATCAGGGCGCTCAACGAACGCGCCTCAGTCGGCGGCCTCGAGGCGATCGGCCCGCTGCTCCTGCGATCCGAGGCCGTCGCCTCGTCCCGCATCGAGGGCTACGACGTCTCCTCGCTGAACCTGGCCCGCGCGCTCATCGATCCCCGTGCGGCGCGGGGCAGCGCAAGGACCGTCGCGGCGAACGTGTCGGCGATGGAAGTGGCGATCGCCATCGGCGACCGCACCTCGCCCGTTACGGTCAACGACCTGCTGGCCATCCACGCAGTGCTCATGGCGGGCGACGAGCGAGCCCGGCCGGGCCACGTGCGCAGAGAGCAGAACTGGATCGGAGGGCGACTCGGGAACCCGTCCGACGCAGCCTTTGTTCCGCCGCCGGAGGACCTGGTCATGCCGCTGCTCGAGGACCTCGTCGCGTTCATCGCCCGCGACGACCTGCCGGCAGTGCCGCAAGCCGCCATCGCCCACGCCCAGTTCGAGACCATCCACCCGTTCATCGACGGCAACGGCCGTGTCGGCCGGGCCCTCGTCCACGTCGTTCTGCGCCGTCGCGGCGTCGCCGCTCGTTTCGTGCCACCGATCAGCATCGTCCTGGCAGCCCGGCCCAGCGCGTACATCAATGGACTGGTCGCATTCCGGGAGGGACGCTTTGCCGACTGGATCGGCTCGTTCGCTAGCGCCGCCGCCCACGCGGCACTGATGTCCATAGAGCTGGCTGACCAGGTGGCTGGGTTGCAGGTGGAATGGCGCGAGCGCGCCGGTCGGCCGCGTGCCGGATCCGCGGCCAGCAAGCTCATCGCACTGCTGCCCGCTCTGCCGGTGCTTTCGGCCCCGACCGCTCGCGCCGCGATCGGAGTCAGCCAGCAACAGACCCTCGCGGCGCTCAAGGCGCTGGCCGAGGCCGGCGTCATTCGCCAGTTGAGCGAGGGGACCTACGACCGCCAGTACGCGGCGACCGAGCTGTTCGACCTGCTCGGGGAATACGAGGAGCGGGTCGCCGGGCCCTAACCTCCAACCCCTCCGCGATAAAGTGGTTGTCGGCGAGCTCGACGTGGGCGGTCACCGAGCGAGGCGATCAAGGATCTTCCGATTGCGCTCGGCGTTCTAGAGTTCGACGCGGAACAGTCCGACACGTCAGTGGACGGCGAAACGGCGACGAGCAGGCGACACAGGCCGTCGCTGACTCCTTGTAGTAATGACGGGCGCGGGAGACCGTCATCCAGCGGAGGAGTGGCCCGTCAGATCGCGGTCCTGCATTTCCCAGGTGTGATCGAGCACGTGGTACGCCGTATGCCGCAGCAGGTATGGGATCGTCCAGTTGCCGAGCGGCTTGCCCTCCGCGTACCAGGCGCGCATGGCTCCGACGTAGCCGTTTCGGTGATGGGCGAGCCCTGCTGGCGTCAGCAGATCCTCGAGCTCGGACTTCGCATTCACGCGCCTCGAGAAGTCGCCACCCTCGTTCGCCAGAACATGCCGAACGATCTGGTCGCGGGATCGGCCGCCGCCCCGGACACCCGGCCTGAGCTCGGCCGAGACGCGGGCGGCCGTCTCGTCGAACTCGGCCCACGCGCCGCGCAGCAGTCGCACCTGGCGGTCGAAGGTCGGCGCGTCGAACGGCTCGCGGTCGAGTGGCGAGGGCGCGAACGAGATGCCCCAGAAGTCGGTCGAGCCGACCCCCGGATATCGGCCGATGATGTCGAGGTCGGTCTGAGTCGCGAGCTCCGAGCCCAGCCCGACGCGCTTCGCGACCGGGAGGTATCTCGGCACGTAGCGGCCGAGCCGTTCAACCGCCTCGTCCTCCGTCTTACCGCCGCGCTCAAGTCCGGGCCAGTCCGCCGCCACGGCGACCCAGCGCTTGCCCTTCGTCGGCTGCTCTATGAGCAGGCGTAGCTGCGGCGTCATCGGTCAGCTCCGTCCGGACCATCGACGTCGACTTTCTCTGGCTCGCCGCCGACGCGGATGATGAAAACCTCGGCGTCGGTGCTCGGGCCGGTCCTCTCGCGGTGGATCGTGTGGGCAGGAACGAGAAAGAAGTCGCCCGCTCGGGCCTCGATCTGTTCGGCTCCGCCGGGGCCGAATTCGATCGCCACCGAGCCACGGATGACGTAGACGTACGTGGCGTTGGCGGCGTGGTGATGCCAGCCGCTCACGTCGCCTGCCTCATTTCGGATCCAGCCGCTCCAGCCGATCCGGCGGCCGTCACGATCAAGATGACGCCGGATCTCCATGCCAGGCGTGGCTGGCCCAGCAGCAACTTCCTCAGCATGCAACGCAATGGGGCGCAATTCGCTCATTTCGGGCACCTCCGATCCACGCAACGCGGCGACTAAGCTGGGCGTGGATCGCCATGAGGCGCGAGCCGCCGACCTGCGAACATTACCACCTGCTCCAGGCTGTCGGCACGGTCTAGGTCCGATCCTCACGGACCGGGCCACGTCGAGCCACCGCGTCCATCCAGGGCCACCACCGTGGCTGGCAGCGGGGCTGGGCGAACACGCGAAGGAGATGCGGTTCGACCTCGGGGATGCTGTTCAGATCTGCGATCTCGCCTGGGTGCGGCGGGCCCCAAAATCAGGTGAGGCGACGTCAAAGGCGTCCACATTGGCGATCGTGAGAGAGACTCCGGCCCTCGGGACCACTGCCGCGGAGGCCCGTCACTCTGATACATAGTCTTTCCACGAAGGAAGAGCTGGAGGGCCGGCTGGGATTCGAACCCAGGACACGAGGATTAAAAGTGTCCCGGGCCGGCGTCCATGGCGTCGTTTCGGGCCACTCCGCGTAGGCTCCTTGCCGCCTCCTCCGTCCACCGCCTCTACCCCGTAGGACGGAGTGTGACGGCCGTGGCTGGCACCGTGGCTGTCACCGTGCGCGGGGTGGCCGTGCGGTGAATCGGGGCGGCAGGCAAGCCGCGCCGTGTTCCACTGAAGCCTGTCGTTTCACACTCAGTGGAACTGAGCCTCTGAGTGGTAATCAAGCGTGTTGACATCGTCCCTGTTCCGCTAGATACTGCTGTTCCACACTATGCGGAACTGCCCGAATGCGCGAAAATCCTCCCGCAACTGAACGACAGCTACTAGAGATCCTCGAACGGCTACTGACGGAGCGTCTGCCCGAGGACTGGGTCGTCAGCGTCGAACGCGAGCAGCGACCAAGATCCCGCGCCGACTGGTTCGCCCCGGACGCGTGGCTCACGATCTCCCCACCCACCGGCCCGCCGGCACGGTGGCCGCTCCAAGCCAAGCTCGACCTATATCCGAAGGAGGCAGCTGTTCGAGCCGATACTGCCTGGACAACTGTCTATTCTTGGTCCCTCGACCGCCCGTCACGGCCACCCCGACCAGGCGCCATGCTCATTGTCAGCCGCTTCCTAACACAGCGGACGCGCGACGTCCTGCGCGAGCTTGGGGTTTCGTATGCCGACGCCACAGGCAACCTGCGTCTGGTAAGCCGTGACCCTGCGTTGTTCATCGAACTGTCGGGTGCCTCAACCGATCCATGGCCATCGGAGCGGCCGCTTCGATCCCTGAAGGGATCCGGCACGGCGCGCGTCGTCCGCGCGCTGCTCGATTACAGGCCGCCGTACAAGCTCCGCGACCTGGCACAGAATGCCAACCTCCCCCTGGCGACCGCATCTCGGGTCGTGAATTACCTTGTGGAGGAAGGACTCGTATTGCGTGAGGGCCGGGGACCGATCACCGATGTGGCATGGCAGACGCTGCTCCGCCAGTGGGCCACCGAGTACCCACTGATGAGCGCCAACCAAGTTGACACATTCCTGGAGCCGCGCGGCCCGCGCGCCTTGTTGGATCGGCTGCCGGATCTCGACAGTCCGTACGCGGTCACCGCCAGTCTGGCGGCCGAGCAGAAGGTCCGTTTTGCGCCGGCCGCGCTCGCGAGCGTTTACGTCCGGGACATCCGCCGTTCGGCCGAAGCGCTCGGCATCCGTGCCGCCCCGACTGGCGGCAATGTGCTGCTAATTGTCCCCAACTCCAAGGCCGCGTTCGAACGCACGTGGAGCGAGGGTGCGATTACCTACGCCGCCTTGAGCCAGGTTGCGGCCGACCTGCTGTCTTCGCCCGGCAGGGCACCGAGCGAGGCGGAGGAGCTCATCGAGTGGATGGAGAACAACGAGGATGCCTGGCGACGCTCCTGATCCCGTGACCGTCGCGTCCCGCCGCAGCCTGCTCGATGCCCTCGAGGTACTCGGACCTCACATCCAGCGCATCGTGCTCGTCGGGGCCCATGCTATTTATCTCCATACAGAAGACGTCGTCACCGGGGTGGCTCTGTTCACCAAGGACGCCGACCTTGCGCTGATCCCTCCACTCGACGAGTCGCCGGACATCGACACACTGATGCGCGGAGCACGGTTCGTGGAAGGCGACCAGCCTGGCATCTGGAAGCACGAGGACGGACAGGTCGACCTGCTCGTGCCGGACGCGTTCGCCGCTCCGGTGGGTCGCCGGGCGGCGCGCCTTCCCGGTCACGGTCGACCCACGGCGCGCAAGGTTACCGGCATCGAGGGCGCCGCTGTCGACCACGATACGCGGGCGATCGCGGCACTCGAGCCGGGTGATCGGCGCAGCGCCCGGCTGAAGGTCGCCGGACCCGGCGCCCTGCTCATCTCGAAGGCGTTCAAGCTGGCAGAACGGGAATCTGAGCGCGGTCAGGCGCGTCTCCTGGACAAGGACGCGTTCGACGCATACCGACTCCTTAGGCTCCCAACCGCCAGCCTCGTCGCCGGGATTCGTCGGATCCTCGGCGACGCGGGCACCAGCGCGATCGGTGAGGCAGGCATCGAACACATCCGACAGCTTTTCGGAGCGGCAGATGGCCTCGGCAGCCGCCTAGCTGGGCGATACGTCGAACGGGTTGGCGAGCCCGAGACCGTTCGCCTGGCCACGGCAGCTCTCACGCAGGAGCTCCTGAGGGACCTCTGAACCTGAGGCGCGCTTTGCCATGGGCACAACACTCGGCGCCTGTTCATCGCCGGGTGCCGATGGGAAAGTGCTGTTCGGCCGTCCGGGCCACCGGTAAATGGATCCAGCCCTCGACACGCGCGACGGCCCGCTCCGTCTCGGGGATCGGGTCCGTCTCGCCGAGGAGGTAGGCCCGGGCAACGATTGCCGAGACCAGAGCGTCGAGACGGTCACTCGAGAGCACGAGGTCGTCGGCGACGCCTGCCGCGAGATCCAGACGAACGAGCCGGAGCAGACCGTCCAGGATGGCCGAGCGCTCGGCCACGTTGCCTGGGCGCTTGTAGCCGCGGTGGGGCAGCCTCCAACGCGCGAGCGCGGCGGCAGGGTAGACCTCGAGCACCCCGTTCGAGCCGTCCTTCGCCCGATCCGCAGGGCGGAGGGTCGAGAGGAGGCGCGACGCACGGAAGGCCACGACGCCGATGCGTTCGGACGATACCGACAGCGGCCACAGGCCGGTCACCCGCTGGACGTGGAGATCGGTCGCGCGGAAGCGGAGATCCATCGTGGATGCAGCCGACCAGGCGCCGCCGCCTGCGTGCATTGTGACCGCGTCAACGAAGGCGGTCGGCCAACCGAAGGGTGCGTCGATGGCGACCACATCGACGTCCCGGCCGAGCTCCCCGATGGTCGCGTCATCGAGCGGCTGCACGAGCGCCTCGACCAGCCCGGCGTTGGGTCCCCACTCGACGAGGCACCCGGCCGTCCGCTCGTCGGCCGACGCGAGGTCGATGCCGAGCGTGCGCATGGAGGTGCTGCCTCCTCTGAGCGATGCCATGTCCTGGAGCCTACGCGACTGGCCGATGCGCAATTGGGGGAACGACACGCGAGGCTTGCTAGGTCGATGTGCGGATAAGTGCCCCGGAGGGCTCGAGGCGGCGCGCGGCGAGTCCACTCGCTCGAGTAGCGTCGCCGTGACGCTGGGTGTCGCGTGCCGAATGTCACCGTGCCGGCGTCACAGAATCAGGAAGGAGAGATAGCCATGGCCAGCGATAAGTCGAAGGAGCGCGCGCTGTACGGCAGGATCGGCGCGTACGTCCTGCACAGCCGCTATGACTCGCGCGAGCTCACCAGGGCCGCCCGCGCGGCGTTCGAGAGCAAGTTCGAGCGCGACGTGGACCCCGAGGGCGTCCTGCCGCCCGAGGAGCGGCTGCGGCGCGCCGAGATGGCTCGCAAGGCGCACTACGCGAGGCTCGCCCTCAAGAGTGCCCAGGCGCGGCGGAAGCGGTCGGATCGGCGGAAGCCGTCTCCCGGCGTTGCACATCGCGATGATGGCGCGGCCGACGGCCAGAGCGCGACCTCATGAGCGCGACGAGGAGGATTGGCACGCCGCGACCGCGGAAGCGCCGGATCCGGTCTCCCCTGGAGAGGATCGCCATCCCCTTGACACCAGCCGAGGTCACTGAGTACGCGGCATGGCGGGAGCGGCAGCAGTCGCTCGGCGTCCCGGCCCTTCACGTTCTGCGGTTCGCGACGTGGTACGGACCCGCCGTGAGCCGGTGGGTGACCCTCGCCGTCGAGGCTGGCTTCTGGGGCGAACAGGAGCAGTGGGACGACGGTCGCGACAACTACTGCCGACGACCCGACGTGGGTTTGGCGCACCGGACGGGCGACGATCGGCTGACCGTCCACCTCGAGGTGGACGGTCAGC
>Ga0247712_1000053_pt1 | contig 10841 bp, 8 predicted proteins | sample 44E_DmetaG_FD_186033 | JGI IMG/M metagenome (GOLD analysis project Ga0247712, IMG submission 186033) | Soil microbial communities from hillslope of Landscape Evolution Observatory, University of Arizona, Oracle, AZ, United States - 4-4-E_D | ecosystem: Engineered > Artificial ecosystem > Mesocosm...
ACCTCGAGACGGACCCCGTGGCGCCGCAGATCCAGGCGGCTCAGGGTCATACGCCGACCCTCGAGGCGCTCGCAATGCACAGTCACCGATTCACGTTCGGCGAGAACCTGGGCGCTTCCGACTGCCTGGTTCCGCTGCCATCTCTGGCATATGCCCCTACTCGCCAGCCGGTCGTCACCGACTGGTGGTCGCGGTCAGGATCAGAAGCCAGGGCGCGGGGCACCTATACGACGGTGATGAACTGGCACCAGGAGGGCAGCGAGATCACCTGGCAGGGTGAGCTGTACGGCTGGTCGAAGGACGCGCAGCTGCTCCGCTTTATCGAGCTACCCCGACTTACTCAAGCGTCCTTCGAGCTTGCGCTCTCGTCGTATACCCCGGACGACCAGGCCTTGCTCGAACGGCACGGCTGGCGGGTCGTCGAGGCGCGGGGCGTCTCATACGACATCGACAGATACCGGCATTACATCTCGACCTCGATGGGCGAGTTCACCGTGGCAAAGGACCAGAACGTCCGGTTGAGGAGCGGGTGGTTCAGCGACCGCAGCGCGTGCTACCTTGCGGCGGGGCGCCCGGTGATCACGCAGGACACGGGCTTCGGCAGCGTCATCCCGACTGGCAGAGGCCTGTTCGCATTCAACACGATGCCAGAGATCCTCGAGGCGGTGAGCGCCATCGCCAGCGATTACGACGGGCACAGCCGAGCCGCGCGTGAGATCGCACGCGAACACTTCGCCGCGGAACGGGTCGTGGGCTCGATGCTCCAACGGGCCGGCGCATGACCACCGGCGCAGCGGAGGCTCCTCTGCGCGTGGCGCTCGTCTCCACGCTGCGCACTTCGGTGCCGCCCGTGCGGACCGGATCGGTCGAGCTGCTCGTCGGGCTCATGGCAGAGGAGCTGCATCGGCGAGGGCACGAGGTGACGGTCTTCGCTACGGGCGACTCGCGTGTCCCCGGCCGGCTCCTCTCCGTGCTGCCGGCGGGCTACCATGACGACGCCACTGTGTGGGACTGGCGGCTAGCCGAGTTCATGCAGATGGGGCTCGCCTTCGAGCACGCCTCGGAGTTCGACGTGATCCATAGCCATTCCTATATCTACGCGCTGCCTTTCAGCCGGCTGGTCGGAACGCCCGTTGTGCACACGCTGCACATCAGCCCGACGCCGGACTTCGTCCGCTTTTGCCGCCAGCATCCCGACGACAGCTATGTGCTGATCTCACGTGCTCAGCAGCGAACCTTCGAGGATGTCCCCGTCGCAGGCGTGGTCCACAACGGCATCGACATCGACGCCTTCGCCTTTGGCGCAACGCCAGCCGGCTACCTGGCCTTCATCGGCGACATCCGTCCCGACAAGCGGCCGCTGGACGCGATCCGGGTCGCACGCGAGGCCGGCGTACCCATCCACCTTGCCGGCCCGGAGTCGCAGTACTTCGCAGACGCTGTGAAGCCGCTCGTCGACGGCCGATCTGTGGTCTGGCGTGGCGAGCTCGATCACGCCGCCAAGGTGGAGCTGCTCAGCGGGGCCGTAGCGACCATCTTCTTTCCGGCCTTCGGGGAGTCCTGCCCGCTGGTGGTTCTCGAGTCGATGGCCTGCGGCACGCCCGTCCTGTCGATCGATGCTGGTCCCGTGCCGGAGCTGGTCGCGCAGGACATCGGCGGCGTGTGGGTGGAGGAGATGCCGCAGATGGCTGCGGCCCTGGAACGGGCGGCGGCGCTCGATCGTCGGGCCGTGCGCGCATACGCCGTCGAGCGGTTCAGCGTGGCGCGGATGGTCGATGAGTACGTGGCCATCTATCGGCGTGCCCTGGCATGAGCCGTTATCTGCTTACGGGCGCGGCCGGCTTCGTCGGTAGCCACCTCGTTGACCGGCTGCTCGTCGACGGCCACGAGGTCATTGGCGTCGACAACCTGGCTACGGGGCGCGAGGGCAACCTCGCTCATCTCGGCAATAACCCCCGTTTCCGCCTGGTGCGCGCGGACGCGAGCCGGCCGCTCGACATCGATGGACCAGTCGATTGGATCCTCCACCTGGCCAGCCCGGCCTCGCCGCCGCGCTACCTGGAGCGGCCGATCGAGACGCTGCTGGTCAATGCCGAGGGCGCGCGCCACCTGCTCGAGCTGGCGCTCAGGAGCGGCGCGGGATTCCTGATGGCGAGCACGAGCGAGGTCTATGGTGACCCGCACGTCCATCCGCAGCCGGAGTCCTACTGGGGCAACGTCAACCCGATCGGCCCGCGCAGCGTCTATGACGAGGGCAAGCGCTATGCCGAGGCCATCACGATGGCCTACCAACGGCAGCACGGCCTGCGCACCCGCATCTGCCGCATCTTCAACACCTACGGCCCGCGGATGGATCCGCACGATGGCCGCGTCGTCTCGAACTTCGTGCGCCAGGCGCTCGCCGGCGAGCCGCTGACCGTCTACGGAGACGGCTCCCAGACGCGCAGCTTCCAGTACGTGGACGACTTGGTCGAGGGCATCGTCCGACTGCTCGCGTCGGACACCGTCGACCCGGTCAACCTGGGCAACCCGAACGAGTTCACGATGATCGAGCTTGCCCACCTGGTGCTGGAGCTGACCGGCAGCCAGTCGGAGCTTGTCTTCGAGCAGCTTCCCGAGGACGACCCACGCCAGCGCCGGCCAGATATCAGCCGGGCTCGAGATCTGCTCGGCTGGCAGCCGCGCGTCGCGCTACGCGACGGGCTGCAACGGACGATCCAGGCTTTCAGCGAGCAGGCTGACGCGCAGGAGCGCTAGGGCGGACCCGGGTTGACACCCGGAGTCTGCGGGACGTACTCACCCGGCGTGTCGCCAAACGGTGCCGGCGTGCCGGGCTCGGTGCGCGAGTTCTCTGCACAGCCTGCCAGCCCTAGCGCAAGGGCCGTGGCGGCGATGAAACTCAGCAGGATCGAACGGCTCTTCTTCATGGGCGCATCCTCTTCCCTGCCAGGGTCCGCGCCCATTACGGCACGGCTGACGAGCCTTCCGGCGGCGCGAAGACGACGATCAGCACCAGCTCCTCGGCGATGTCGTGGAAGCGGTGCTCCGCTCGGGCAGGCACGAAGATCGTGTCCCCCGGCTGGACTTGGCGCGTCTCGCCGGCGGCCGTGAAAAGGCTGCGGCCGCGTAGCACCACGTAGACCTCGTCCTCGGTGTGCGGCTGCTGCCGATCGGTCTCGCCGGCGGGCAGCACGTACAACCCAACGGACATCGAGTCTGGGCGCAGGAACTCGAGGTATGGCCCGGCGCTTGCCCGCTGAGCCGCGAGCAGCGCCTCCAGGCGATGAGTAGTCATCCCTCAACCTCCTCGCCGGACAGCAGGCGGCGAAAGGCGTCCTCGTCCAGCACCGCCACGCCGAGCTCCTGTGCCTTGGCCAGCTTCGAGCCGGCGTTCTCGCCGGCCACTAGGTAGTCCGTCTTTCGACTGACCGATCCCGCCGGCCTGCCGCCGGCATCGCGGATTGCCTGCTCTGCCGCCTGGCGGTCGAACCCCGCCAGCGTGCCGGTGACGACGATGGTCTTGCCGCCCAACGGCCCCTCCCCCGCTGCGGCCGCTGCCGGCTCTGGCCGCTCGGGCTCGACGCCGGCGTCGACTAGGTCGTCCAGGACGTCGGCCGTGGCCGGCTATTTCTCGGACCCGGCCACGGCCGCGGCGACGGTCGGACCGACGCCCGAGATCTCCTCGAACTCGTCCGCCGGCACGTCGCGCAGCCCACGCGCCACCCGGGCGAGCCAGCCGTCCGCGCCGCCCATCGGTTCCTCCCCCGCCGGCGGCCACTTCGCGCTGGCCCAGCGGGCGAGATCGATTGCGGTCTGCTCGCCGACCTGTGGGATGCCCAGCGCGTACAGGATCCGATGTAGCGGCCGGCGCCGAGCACGGTCGATCGATGCCTTCAGGTTCTCCGCGCTCTTGCGCGCGAAGCGATCGAGTGACTCCAGGTCCTCCACGCCCAGCCTGAAGAAGTCACCGCGCTTTTGAACCAGGCCGCGCTCGAGCAGCTGGACGAGCACCTTCCAGCCGGCGCCCTCGATGTCCATCCCGCCGCGGCTGACGAAATGGCCGAACTCCTGTCCGACGCGCGCCGGGCAGAGCGCGTTCGGGCAGTAGTGACGAACCGCCTTGGCGTCGCGCACGATAGCCGTATCGCAGACGGGGCACTTGGGCGGCATCTCGAACTCGCGCTCGGCACCGGTCCGGCGCTCGGCGATTACCCGGACCACCTCGGGGATGACGTCACCCGCCTTGTGCAGCACGACCTGGTCGCCGATGCGCACGTCCTTGCGCCGCACCTCGTCGAGGTTGTGCAGCGTGGCGCGGGCGACCGTCGAGCCGGCCACCTTGACCGGCGCCAGGTGGGCGACCGGCGTCAGCGTCCCGGTCCGGCCGACGTAGGGCACGATGTCCTCGACGACCGTCTCGACCTGCTCGGGCGGGTACTTGTAGGCGATCGCCCAGCGCGGCGCGCGCGACACCATGCCCAGTCGCTGCTGGAGGTCGTAGCGGTCGACCTTGATGACCACGCCGTCGGTCTCGTAGGGCAGGTCATGACGCGGCTCGTGCCAGCGCTCGAGATACTCGATCACCTCATCGATCGCCAGGCCCTCGGAGCGGTTCGGCTCGACCGGCAAGCCAAGCTGCGCCAGCCGATCGAGCGCCTGGGCCTGCGTAGCCACTGTCTCCGCCGAGGCCTGCTCTGACGGTCGGCCCTCGATGAGCACGTAGAACCAGGCCGACAGGCGGCGGCTGGCGGTCACCCGCGGGTCGATCTGGCGCAGCGACCCTGCGCCCGAGTTGCGCGGGTTGGCGTAGAGCGGCAGCCCGGCCTCCTCCCGCTCGGCGTTGATCCGCGCGAACTCTGCCTTGGGCATGAAAACCTCGCCGCGCGCCTCGACGTCGAGCGGCTGAGCCAGGCGCTGCGGTATCGCCGCGATGGTGCGCAGGTTGGCCGTCACGTCCTCGCCGGTCATGCCGTCGCCACGCGTCGCGCCCTGCACGAAGCGGCCGCCGGCATAGCGCACGCTGACCGCCAGGCCGTCGATCTTCAGCTCGGTCGTGTAGCGCACGTCGCCCTCGCCCAGCAGGCGCCGGACGCGGGCGTCGAAGGCGCGCACCTCCTCGTACGAGAACGCATTCGAGAGCGAGAGCATGGGGGTCGAGTGGCGCACCTCGGTGAGGGCGCCACTCGGTGCGCCACCGACCCGCTGGGTCGGCGAATCGGGCGTGCGCAGCTCAGGATGGGCGTCCTCCAGCTCGACCAGCTCGCGGAAAAGCGCGTCCCACTCCGCATCCGCGATCTCGGGCGCGTCCTGCTCGTAGTAGGCGCGGTTGGCACGCTCGATCCGCTCGCGCAGCACGGCCGCCCGCACAGCTGAATTGTCGGTCGTCACCGGCCGAGGATATCCGCCCGCCGGCACCAATTCAGGAGCGCCGGCACGACTCGGCCTAAACTTGACTGACCTGTTTCCCAGACTGATCGGCGGGCTGCATCAATTCGCGTGCCCGCTCCCCTGACGGAGCCAATGGCCATGGATCCCAGCGAGCGCGCGAACTCGGCGCGATCGGAGAGGCTACTCGCCCGCACGCCGCTTCACCCTGTGCTCCTGGCCGCCTACCCGATCCTGTTCCTCTACGCGGCGAACCTGGCCGAGGTCCTGCCCGTGGACATCGGCCAGCCCCTCGCCTGGGCGGTCGCGGCTACGGCGCTGCTGTGGGCCGTGGCATCAGTGATCCTGCGCAGCGCACGTCGAGCGGCGCTCGTCACGTCCGCGCTGGTGGCGGCCTGGTTCTCGTACGGTCATCTTGCGCCGCTGTTCCGCGGTGCCGGCCTTGCCGATGGGGCACAGCTGGCGCTGTGGGCCGTGCTGATCGGCGCGGCCGCGGTCGTCGCCGTCCGCGCACGCGCGTCGATGGGCCGGATCACCGAGGGCCTCAACATCGCCGCGATCGTGCTGGTGGCGCTGACGCTGGCGTCGATCGTGCCCTACGAGCTCAGCCGAGCGGCGCGCGGCGCGCAGGCAGCACCGCCACCTGAGCTCGAGCTGCCGGCGGCCACCCGCCACCCTGGTCGCGACATTTTCTACCTCGTCTTCGATCGCTACGGGTCGGACTGGTCGATCGACGCGCGCTTCGGCATCGACAACAGCGCGATGAGCGAGTGGCTCGAGGGCCGCGGCTTCAACGTCGTACCCGGGGCCCGGGCGAACTACCGCGCCACCGACTTCTCACTGGCATCCACGCTCCAGATGAGGTACCTGGACGAGCTCACCGAGCGCTACGGGCGGAGCACGGATGACCGCACACCGGCGCGCGAACTGCTGCAGGACCATGTCGTCGGCCGGTTCCTGCAGGCCAACGGCTATCGCTACGTGCACATCCCGAGCTGGTACGGCCCGACGTTGGACAACCCCATCGCCGACGAACTGCTCCGCTGGGACACGGCCAGCGAGTTCAGCCAGGTGCTGAGCGACAGCACAATGGCCCCGCTCCTGCTCAACGTGGTCACGGAGGCGACCAGCGAGCCGCCCCATCGCGAACGCCACCGGGCGTTCGCCGAGTACCAGTTCCGCCAGGTCGAGCGGGCAGCCGCGGCACCTTACCCGGTCTTCGTGTTCGCGCACTTCCTGCTGCCCCACGCGCCATACACCTACCGAGCCGATGGCAGCGACATGCTCGACGCGGACGAGCGCTCGCTGCCCGAGGCGGAGCTCTACGCAGAGCAGCTGGCCTACACCAACATGCGCATCCGCGACATCGTCGGCGCCCTCCTCGACCGGCCGGCGCATGAGCAACCGATCATCGTCATCCAGGCCGACGAGGGCCCGTTTCTGTGCTTCAACGTCGATTGCATCGACGGCAGCCCGGAGACCTACGGCATCCGCTTCGGGATCCAGGGCGCCTACTACCTGCCTGGCCTGGCGGCGGATGTCCTGCCGCCCGATCACTCGGCGGTCAACACCTTCCGGGTGATCTTCAGCGAGTACTTCGGTGCTGATCTGCCGCGCCTGCCTGACCGGTCATTCGATTGGCCCGACAACGAGCACCTCTACGACTTCCGCGACATCACCGACCAGCTGCCCCTGCCCGGCTCCTAGCCCTCCACGACCTCCAGCCGGGCGATCGACGCGAGCAACCTCTTCACGCCCCGCTCGGGGAAGGCGACGGTCACCTCCTCGTCGTCGCGGGTCAGCCTGGAGGACACGACCGTGCCCTCGCCGAAGGCGGCGTGGCGGACGCGGTCGCCATCGCGGTAGTGGCGCTCGCCCGGGATGACCGGCCGCTCGACGGCCTGGCGCACGGCCGGCTGCGGAGCCTCGCGCGATGGATCGTCGGGCAGGCCGATGGCCGGGTGACGGTGCCACGGCGAGCTGAGGCCGACCGCTGGCCGGTCCCCGTTAGGCGGCACGTAGCCGCCTCCCGGCGGCAGCTCCCGGCGCTCCGGGCGAGCCCAGCCGGCCCGCCGGCCCACTGCGCGCGTGCCGCCCAGCGGGCGCAGGATGTATGACAGGTCGTAACCTTCGCCGGCCCGCTCGTCGGGCGGCCGCTGGTCGTCCTCGAGCTCGTCACGGCCAACGAGGCGCGGCCCGTGCATCAGCTCAGTCGGGATCTCGAGCAGGAAGCGCGACGGGACGCTGAAGCCGCCGCGGCCCCATGTCGCCCGCGTCGCGGCATGGGTCAGATACAACCGATGCCGGGCCCGCGTCAGGCCGACATAGGCAAGCCTACGCTCCTCCTCCATCTGGCGGTTGTCCTCCAGCGCGCGGGCGTGCGGGAACACGCCCTCCTCGAGGCCACTGATAAAGACGACGTCGAACTCGAGGCCCTTGGCGGCGTGGAGCGTGATCAGCGTCGCCGCGTCCGTGTCGGCCGTGTAGGCGTCCTGGTCGGCGACCAGCGCCGTCTCCTCGAGCAGCCGGTCGACGGCATCCTCCGGCTCGAGGTCAGAGTAGCGGGCGACCACCTCGCGCAGCTCGAGCAGGTTCGCCCAGCGGTCCTCGCCTTCCTGCGAGCCGTCGTGGAGCATCGCCCGGTAGCCGCTCTCCTCGAGCATCGCGTCGAGCAGCTCGGGCAGGTCGAGCGCGCCAACCCGCCGGCGCAGGCCGGCGATGACGGTGACGAAGCCGCCCAACGCCGAGCGAACACGCCCGGCAGAACCTTCCGCGGCGGCCAGCTCGTTGAGCGCAGCCCACACGTCACCGCCATGGCGCGCCGCGACCTCGCGCACCAGTGCGACGGTCTTGTCGCCGATGCCGCGCGCCGGCACGTTGAGGATCCGCTCGTAGGCCGCGGCGTCATGGTCGCTGCGCAGGACGCGCAGGTAGGCCAGCGCGTCCTTGACCTCGCGCCGCTGGTAGAAGCGCGTGCCACCGACCAGCTGGTAGCGCAGGCCGTAGCGCAGGAATGCCTCCTCGATCGCACGGCTCTGGGCGTTCGTGCGATACATGATCGCGATATCGCTCAGCCGGTGGCGCCGCTCGTCGCCCTCGTCAGCGCGGCGGGCGAGGAACGACCCACCGGCGCCGCGCCCGCCGACCAGCGCCTCGACCTGGCGCACGATCCACTCCGCCTCCTCGTCCTCTGAATCGGCCTCGAAGCGCTCGATCAGCACGCCGCGCGGATTCTCCGTCCACAGCTTCTTGTCCTTGCGGCCCTCGTTGCGCGAGACGACGGCATGGGCGGCGTCGAGGATCAGCTGCGTCGAGCGGTAGTTCTGCTCGAGCTTGACGACGGTCGCATCAGGGTAGTCGCGCTCGAAGTCGAGGATGTTGCGCAGGTCGGCGCCGCGCCACGAGTAGATGCTCTGGTCGTCGTCACCCACGACGGCCAGGTTGCGGTACCGCTGGGCCAGGGCCCGGACCCACAGGTATTGGGCGCGGTTGGTGTCCTGGTACTCGTCGACGTGCAGGTAGCGCCAGCGATCCTGGTAGCCGGCCAGCACCTGCGGAGCGTGGTCGAAGAGCCGGACGGCCTCGTTGAGCAGGTCGTCGAAGTCCAGCCCGCCGGCCTCGCGCAGCCGTGCCTGGTAGCGCGCATAGGCGCGGGCGGCGATCTCCTCGTGGTAGCCGCGTGCCTGCCCCTCGGCCTCCTCTGGCCCGAGAAGGTCGTTCTTCCAGCGCCCGATCTGGCCGAGGATGGCCTGCGGTCGCAGCTCGCCAGAGCCGACCAGGTCCAGCTCGCGCAGGACGATGCGCATCAGCGCCGTCTGGTCGTCCGTGTCGTAGATGGCGAAGCGCGGCGAGATGCCGATCGCGGCGCCATCGCGCCGCAGGACGCGCGCGCAGAGCGAGTGAAAGGTGCCCATCGCGACGTCGCGGCCGGCCTCGCCGACGAGTGCCAGGATGCGTGCCCGCATCTCCGCCGCGGCCTTGTTGGTGAAGGTCACTGCCAGCACCTGCCAGGGCCGGACGCCCTTGACGCCGATCAGGTACGCCACGCGATGGGCAAGAACGCGCGTCTTGCCCGAGCCCGCGCCGGCAAGGATCAGCAATGGCCCATCAGTCGTTGTCACCGCGCGTGCCTGCTCCGGGTTGAGGGCCGCGACGATGCGTTCGGCGAGCTCCCCGTCCGACGGCGCGGCGGCGGAGGCACGCCCAATGGCCAGGCTGGGCACGGACGAGAACCACTCGGCGGCGTGCGGCGCGTCCTCCAGGGCGGGTTCGTCGATCAGGCCCTGCCGGCCGGCACGGCGGCGCGGATCGGCTCCCTGGCTGGCCTCCTCGGTCAGCTCCTCGTCGGGCGCTACCGGGGCCGGCCCGGCGGCCAGCTTCTCGTCCGACGATGCCTCGTTCACGCCAGCAATTCTAGGTTGCGCCCGAGCCACCGGCAGGCGCGGTCCTGGCCGCGCCGGAATGCGATGCGAATGCAACGTCCATCGCCGGCGCCCGCCTGCCCCGAGGGCCGGAATAGCCCGATAGTCCTGCCACCCCGGTGTGTGGTGTCGCACGCCAGGTACCCGTTCTGGAGGAAGAGGAAGATGTCGCGCAAGTCTTTGCTCGGCGGCGCCATGCGTGCCGTCGCGCTGTCACAGGTTGTGTTGCTGGCCGCGCTGGCCTTGCCCGGCCCGAGCTTGGGCATCGTCGATCACGCCGCAGTCCTGCCCGACCGCGATTTCCGCATGGGCTCGATCGCGCCGACGACCGCTCAGAAGCAGGCCGTCCAGAGGCTCGGGGCGACGGTGCGCTGGAACCGCTTCGGGACACCGCAGACGCTGATCAAGCACGGCAAATGGCTGGCCACCGGCATCACCGGCAAGCCCGCTGACGCTGCCCGCAAGTGGGTGCGCGCCAACCGTGGGCTCTTCCGCCTGTCAGATGCTGACGTGACCAAGCTGCAGCTCGTGTCGGCCAACCGACTGCGCGGCAGCGACGGCTATGCGGTCCTCTTTCGCCAGCGTTACGGCACGCTTCCGGCCGGCCAGGACGGGCTGATCATCGTCGCCATCCGCGGCGGCAAGGTGGCCTACGCCTCCTCCTCGGCAAGCGGCTCCATGGCCGCCCCGCAGGGGGCCGTGCTTACGCCGCAGCTGGCATGGCTCAAGGCAGCCACTCACGTGGGCCTGACGACCAAGGCCGGCGACCTCAGCTCTGCCACCACGTCCAACGGCTGGACCGTCTTCAACGCCAAGGGCCTCTCCAGCGGCACGACCACCACCGCCGGCCTCGAGCAGCGCGCCAGGCTGGTCGCCGTGCCGACCTTCAAGAACGGCGTGCGCCCCGCCTTCGAGACGATCGTGCTCGACCTCAGCCGCGGCGAGCCGATGGCCTACACAGTCTTCGTTGACGCGCGCAATGGTGAGATCCTGATGCGCTACAACCGCGTCGACCACGCCTCGCAAGAGCCGCTG
>Ga0247712_1000060_pt1 | contig 10318 bp, 8 predicted proteins | sample 44E_DmetaG_FD_186033 | JGI IMG/M metagenome (GOLD analysis project Ga0247712, IMG submission 186033) | Soil microbial communities from hillslope of Landscape Evolution Observatory, University of Arizona, Oracle, AZ, United States - 4-4-E_D | ecosystem: Engineered > Artificial ecosystem > Mesocosm...
CCACTGCCGTCGCCGTCGCCGTCGCCGACGCCCAGCCCGATGCCAACGATGTCGCTGGCCGCCGTTCGTGGCCTGCCCGTCGGCACGGCGCTAACGCTCAGCGGCATCCTGACCACTCCCGCTGGGCTGGCCGAATCGGGCAAGGGCGCGTTCGTCGAGGACGAGACGGCCGGCATCGCGCTCTACCTTGCTAGTGGCACCTGGCCCCTCGCCGATACCGGTACGAGCGTCGTTGCCACGGGCGTCCTCGAGACCCGCTTCAGCCTGCTGACGCTGCGCATCGCCGACCCGGAAGGGATCGCCCTTGGCGCGTTGGGCCAGCCGCCTGCGCCGTTGGCGTCCTCGATCGGGCAGGTCAGCGAGGCCCTTGAGTCGCGGCTGGTCGTGGTCGAGGGCGCGATCAGTGAGGGCATCTCGACGCTCAGCGACGGCTTCAGCACAGCCGTTGAAGACGGGACGGGCTCGCTGCGCGTGGTCGTTGGCTCAGCCAGCGGCATCGATCCGGCCGGGCTCGCCAAGGGGCGAAGCGTAAGGCTGACCGGCGTCGTGGGCCAGCGCGACACGTCGGGCACTGGCATGAGCGGCTATCGCCTTCACCTCCGGTCGCCGGCGGATGTCGAGCCGGGAGTGACGCCGACGCCGACGCCCGCGCCGGCGCCGAGCTCGACCGCGATCGCCTCGCCGACGCCATCGTCCGGCCCGGCGACGAGCCCCGCTCCGACCGCAAGCCCTCCGCCCGTGGGCCCGCTGACCATCGCCGCCGCGCGCGCCCAGGCCGTCGGCCAGCGCGTCGTCGTGCAGGGCGTGGTGGTGGCCGAGCCGGGCAGGATCCTGGGCGATCGGACGACCTGCATCCAGGACGCCAGCGGCGGCATCTGTGTCCGGCTGCCTGAGGGCGTCGCCGCCGAGCGTGGCCAGGTGCTGCTCGTCGATGGCCCATTGGCGGCGCCGTACGGCAACCTCGAGCTCCGGCCTGCCGCGGGCGGCGTGGCGGTGGTCGGCTCACTGCCGCTGCCGGCGCCGCGCCCGCTGGCGCTGGCTGAGCTGGGTGAGGGGACGGAGGGCCTGCTGGCGCGCAGCGGCGGCATCGTGCGCAGCATCAGCACCTCCGCGGCCGGGGCCATCACGCTGATCCTCGACGACGGCTCGAGCCAGGGGCGCATCTACATCCACGCTGAGGTCGGAGCGAAGCCCGACCGCTTCGCGCGCGGCCAGCGGCTGCTGGCGACCGGCATCGTGGGAGATCGGCTCGGCCTCTACCGGCTGTGGCCGCGCACGGAGGCCGACATCGAGATCGGCCACCCGAGTCACCCACCCGGGCCGACGCCCAAGCCCAGCACGGCGCCGACCGCTAGACCGAGCGCCGGCCCGACGGCCCCGCCGAGCGTGTCGATTGCCGAGGCATTGAGGCGCCCGGGCCAGAAGGTGACCGTAGAGGGGGTGGTCAGTGCGCCGGCGACGCTGCTCGATGCTGACGGCCGCCGCCAGACGATCCAGCACGGCGGCGCGGCGATCCTGGTCCGCTGGCCTGCCGGGACTCGGCCGGTACCCGTCGGCCAGCGCGTGCGGGTCAGCGGGGAAGTGGGCACGTACTACGGCGCACCGCAGCTCGCAGCCAGCAACGCGCCGGCCGGCCTCGGGCGTGGCGAGCTCGTGGTCACGGCCGTCACGCGCGGCCCGATCGAGCCGCGTCTCGAATGGCAGCTGGTCCGCGTCTCGGGCGTGGTCGAATCCGTCCAGCGATCCGGCGACGCCTGGCGGGCGGAGATCAAGCTGGCTGGCGGCGCAGTCGCCGTCGTCGGCCTGGCCCGCAGCGGCATCGGCGCGGACACGCTGGTCAGGGGCAGCCAGGCGACGGTCACCGGCCTCGTCCGCCGCGCGTATCCGACCGCCACAGACCAGCGCTTCCAAGTCGTGCCGCGATCGCCGTCTGACATCCGTGGCGGAGGCCCGGGCAGCACGCCCCCGCCAAGGGCCGGCTCGTCGCCGGCGCCGCCGGGCAATCCTGTCCCTGGCCCAGAGCTGTCGCCGGGCCAGAGCTCACCCCCGGGCGCGGGCGGCCCGTTAGCCGTCGACCTCGCCGACCTCGCGGCACGCGAAGGTGACCGCGTGCGAGTCGGTGGCCGGCTGCTGGCCATCGAGGCGGATCGGCTGCTGCTCGACGACGGCACGGCCCAGGCGCTGGTGCGCCTCGGGGTGGACGCACGGCCACTGATCGCGCTCCTCCGCCGGGGGACGTTGATCAACGCCACGGGCGTGATCACACGGTCTGCCACGGGCGGACTGATCGTGGAGGTCGCCGAGGCCGGCGACGTCGCGATCGCCGGCGCATGGGTGGGAGCCGCGCCATCTGTGCCGCCGGCGACCAGCCCTCCGCCCAGCCAGGGTGGCCGTGGGCCACTCGCCACCGCGCCCGATAAGCCCACGCAGCCGGCGCCTGACGGCCTGATGCTGCTGCTCGGCGCGCTGGTGGCGGTCGGTGCCGTGACCGGCTCGGCGACCGCATTCTTCGCCCGCGGAGCAGGGGCCCGGGCAGCGCTGAAGGAGGCCAAGGTTCGGCTGCGTGCGCGCCTCGAACGGTTGCGCGCGCGACTGGCTGTGCTTGGCTGACCTTGACTCGCGCACGAAGGCGGGCCTATCTTCGCCGCACGCTCACGCTCAGCTGGGCGCCGTACGAGGTAGCCGAGTGCAAGTCGCGGACCGCAGGGTGGCCCTGCCGGACACCGATCGGCAGTACCACATCGACCTTGCGCCGACCGAGGTGGCGGACTACATCCTGCTGCCCGGCGACCCTGATCGGGTGGCGAAGATCGCCGAGCGGCTGGACACGGTCGAGCTCGAGCGGCGCCATCGCGAGTTCGCCTCGGTAACCGGCTCCTACCGCGGGCTGCGCATCTCGGCCATCGCCACCGGCATCGGCACGGACAACGTCGAGATCGTGGTCGCCGAGGTCCTGGCCCTGGTTGAGCGGCCAACGTTCATCCGCATCGGCTCGTGCGGTGTGCTGCGCGACGAGATCGGGCTGGGCGAGCTAGTGATCACGACCGGCGCCGTGCGGCTCGAGGCAACGACCCACTACTTCGTCCACGAGGGCTTCCCGGCGGTCGCCGACTACTCGGCGGTGGCGGCGCTGGTCGAGGCGGCGAACACGCTCGGACACCGCGCCCACCTGGGCATCACGGCCACGGCGCCCGGCTTCTACGGCGCTCAGGGCCGGCCGATTCCACAGCTGCCGATCCGCTTCCCTGACCTGGCCGACGAGATGACGCGCCAGGGCGTGGTCAACTTTGAGATGGAAGCGTCGGCGCTGCTCGTGCTGGCGAGCCTGGCCGGATGCCGAGCGGGCGTCGTCTGCACCGCGTACGCTCAGCGTGTGAGCGGTGCCTTCGTTCAGGGGGCGCAGAAAGAGCGGGCCGAAGCGGCCTGCATCGAGACGGGGCTAGAGGCACTGCGCCTGCTGGCCGAGATGGATGAAGCCGTGCGCGCCGCTGGGGCGATGCACTGGCGGCCCTCGCTGTGGGTGTCAAAAGTGGCATCCTGAGCAGGGAGGGCTGGATGCGGAGCCGGGGCAGAAGACCGCGGACCGCTCGGAGGGACCGGGATCGCCCCGGGAAGGAGGACACGTGGCTCAGGCTTACTGCGTGAAGGACAAGAAGATGGTGGAGATGCAGAACGCAGAGCGCATCACCATGAAGAACGGCAAGCCGGCCATGAAGGGCAAGTGCCCCGACTGCGGCACGAGCGTCTTCCGCATCGGCGGCTGACAACCACTTCGCGACTCGAAGGGGTCCCGGCGTCGGCCGGGGCCCCTTCTTCGTGCCCGCGGCGGTCCCATGCCCGCCGGTCGGGCTGGAGCCGCCGCGTACAATCGGTGCGGACAAGTGACCATCGGTCCTGAGCAAGCTGCAACAAACGAAGGCCGGATGGCCCTTCACCTGCGGCGGCGCCGGTCGGACGATTGGAGCGCAATGGATAGCCCGCCGCGTGGCGGCTCGTCGCCAGGGTCCCGCAGGGGCCGCACGACACCACAGGGAAGGTCTGCCAAATGACGGTTCGCGTAGCAATCAACGGCTTCGGCCGCATCGGCCGCCAGACTCTCAAGGCGATCATCGAGCGCACCGAGGACGTCGAGGTCGTGGCCATCAACGACCTCGTCGAGACCGAGCTGAACGCGCTGCTGTTTCGCTACGACTCGACCTACGGGCGCTATCCGGGGACCGTCGACCACACCGACGATGCACTGATCGTCGACGGTCGTGAGATCCGGGTGCTGAAGGAGAAGGATCCAGCGGCGCTGCCCTGGAAGGAGATGGGCATCGACATCGTCGTAGAGTCGACCGGCCTGTTCACTGACGCCGAGAAGGCGCGCGCCCACCTCGATGCCGGCGCCCGCAAGGTGATCATCAGCGCGCCGGCCAAGAACGAGGACGTGACCCTCGTCCTCGGCGTCAACGAGCAGGTCTACGACCCCGCCGCCCACGACATCATCAGCAACGCCAGCTGCACGACCAACTGCCTGGCGCCGGTGGCCAAGGTGGTCCATGACCGCTGGGGCATCGAGCACGGGCTGATGAACACCATCCACTCGTACACCAACGACCAGCGCGTGCTCGACGTCGCGCACAAGGACCCGCGCCGCGCCCGGGCCGCCGCCCAGAACATCATCCCCACCACGACCGGCGCGGCGCGTGCCCTGGCCCTGGTCATCCCTGACCTCAAGGGCCGCTTCGATGGCTTCAGCCTGCGCGTGCCGACGCCGACGGTCAGCGTCGTCGACTTCACTGCCCGCCTGGCCCAGCCGGCCACGGCGGACGACATCAACGACGCCTTCCGGGCGGCCGAGCAAGGCCCGATGGAGGGCATCCTGGGCGTCACTGACGAGCCGCTGGTGTCGATGGACTTCAAGGGCGACTCGCGATCGGCGATCGTCGACGCGCAGTCGACGATGGTCATCGGCGAGCGGATGGTCAAGGTCGTCGCCTGGTACGACAACGAATGGGGCTACAGCTGCCGCGTGGCCGACCTGGTCGCCTACGTCGGCGAGCGCTTGTCAGGCGATCGAGCGCCCGAGCGCCAGATGGAGGCAGCCTCGGCCTGAGCGCCGGCCTGCGCGCTTCGCGCGCTGCCCCACGTGCCGGTGACCCTCGCCACCGGCCGGCACAGCCTGGAGATGACGCCATGGACAAGCTGACCATCCGCGACTTCGATCCCGCCGGCAAGCGCGTGCTCGTGCGGGTCGACTTCAACGTCCCGGTCGAGGACGGCAAGGTCAAGGACGACACGCGCATCCGCGCCGCGCTGCCCACGATCCGCTACCTGCTCTCGCACGGGGCATCGATCGTGCTCATGAGCCACCTCGGCCGGCCCAAGGGCAAGGTCGTCGAATCGGCCCGCCTCCGTCCTGTTGCCGAGCGGCTGTCGTCGTTGCTCGGGCGGCCCGTGCCGGTGACCGGCGACGCGCTGGGCATCGGCACGCGCGACGCGGTGGCCAGGCTCAAGCCGGGCCAGCTGCTGCTGCTCGAGAACCTGCGCTTTCACGGCGAAGAGGAGGCAAACGATGCCGAGTACGCGGCCACGCTGGCCTCGTACGGCGATGTCTTCGTCAACGACGCCTTCGGCACGGCGCACCGCGCGCATGCCTCGACGGTCGGCGTGGCGAGCCACCTGCCGGGCTATGCCGGGCTGCTGATGGAGGCCGAGATCAACGCCCTCTCGAAGCTGCTCGAGGCGCCGGCCAAGCCGTTCGCCGCCGTCATCGGCGGGGCCAAGGTCTCGGGCAAGCTCGGCGTGCTGGAGAACCTGCTCACGAAGGTCGACGCGCTGCTCATAGGCGGCGGCATGGCCAACACCTTCATCGTCGCCCAGGGCCACACCGTGGGCAAGAGCCTGCTCGAGCGCGAGCTGGTCGATGACGCGCAGCGGATCCTCGAGCTGGCTGAGAAGAGGGGCGTGCAGGTCGTCCTGCCGACCGACGTCGTGGTCGCCAAGGAGGTCACCCGCGGCGCAGAGCACAAGGTCGTGCCCGTGCACAAGGTGCCCAACTCGTGGTCGATCGTCGACATCGGGCCGGCCTCGACGGACGCCTTCACTCAGGCGCTGGAGCCGATGCAGACGGTGCTTTGGAACGGCCCGCTGGGTGTCTTCGAGGTGCCGACCTTCGGCGATGGCACGCGCGCCATCGCTCGCTTCCTGGCCCGCCGCGCTGATGACGGGGCAACGGTCATCGTGGGCGGCGGCGACTCGGTGGCTGCGCTCGAGGAGCTGGGCCTGACCGACAGGCTGGCCCACGTCTCGACCGGCGGCGGAGCGACGCTCGAGTTCCTCGAGGGCCGCGAGCTGCCCGGCGTGGCGGTGCTGGAGGACCGGCCGGCTGCCGACCCGGCGCCGCGCCGGAGAGCCGCCAAGAGCGGCAAGGAGTCCCAGGCGATCGTCGCTGCGGGCGATCGCAAGGCACGCTCGTGACCACGATCGAGCTCGTCGACGCGCACGAGATCCTCGATTCGCGCGGCAACCCGACGATCGAGGTCAGCGTCGTCCTCGACTCCGGAGCGGTCGGGCGGGCGGCCGTGCCATCAGGCGCCTCGACCGGCACGCACGAGGCGGTTGAGCTGCGCGACGGCGAGAAGGAGCGCTACGGCGGCAAGGGCGTCCGGCGGGCGGTGATCAACGTCCTCGAGACGATCGGGCCGGCGCTGGTCGACCAGGACGCGGCCGACCAGGCGGCAATCGATCAGCTGCTGGTCGACCTTGACGGCACGCCCAACAAGAGCAGCCTGGGCGCGAACGCGATCCTCGGCGCGTCGCTGGCCTGCGCCCATGCGGCGGCAACGGCCTTTGGCATGCCGCTCTACCGCTACCTTGGCGGGGCCGCGGCCCGGACGCTGCCCGTGCCGATGTTCAACATCCTCAACGGCGGGAAGCACGCGCTCGACTCGACTGACTTCCAGGAGTTCATGGTCATGCCCATCGGCGCGCCGACCTTCGGCGAGGCGCTGCGCGCAGGCGCGGAGGTCTTCCACGCTCTGCGCGCCGACCTGCACGACCGCGGCCTGGCCACCGGGCAGGGCGACGAGGGCGGCTTTGCGCCGTCACTGCCATCCAACGAGGCGGCCATCGAGGCCATCCTGCGCGCCATCGAGCGGGCCGGCTACCGACCGGGTGAGGAGGTCGCCATCGCGCTCGACCCGGCAGTCAGCGAGCTGGCCGATCTCGATGCGCCGGCCGACTCCAACGGCGAGTACACCTACCTCCTCGAGCGCGAGGGGCGCAGCCTGCGCACGGGCGAGCTGATCGAGCTGTGGGCCGACTGGGCCGAGCGCTACCCGATCGTCTCCCTCGAGGACGGCCTGGCCGAGCACGACTGGGCTGGCTGGGCGGCGCTGACTGCGCGGCTGGGAGACAAGGTCCAGCTCGTAGGCGACGACCTGCTGGTGACGAACCCGCAGCGCGTGGCACGGGCGATCGAGGAAGACGCGGCCAACGCGGTGCTGGTCAAGCTCAACCAGATCGGCACGCTGACCGAGACGCTGAGCGTCATCCAGCTCGCGCGCGGCGCCGGCTGGGGCGCGGTGATCAGCCACCGCAGCGGCGAGACCGAGGACACGACCATCGCCGACCTGGCGGTCGCCAGCGGCGCCGGCCAGATCAAGTCGGGCGCGCCCTCGCGCTCGGAGCGGGTGGCCAAGTACAACCGCCTGCTGCGCATCGAGGCCGAGCTGGGCGGTTCGGCCCTGTACCCGGGCGCTGCGGCGCTCGCAGCTTCGCGCTGACCGACGCTTTGAGCCACTTCCTGGATCGCGGCGCGATCGTCGCCGGCTGGATCGGCGCCGGCATGGCGCTGGTCATCGTCATCGCCCTCCAGCTGGTGGTGGCGATCCAGCCGCTGGTCGTGATCGCGGCCATGCCCGCCGGGGCCGTGATTGGTGCCTACGCCAACGTGCGCAGCCAGCGTCGACGGCCCGGTACGCGGGTGCTGGCCAACGCGCTCTGGGCTGGCGCCCTGACCGGGCTGACGCTGGCCGTGCTGTATACCGGCGTGCGCCTGCTGTTCATCTACGCCGACACGGGCGTGCTGCCTGACGGCACTCGCCTCGACTGTGAGCGCGGCCCGGCCTGCGGCTACGAGCGCTTCGTCGACGCCGGCTACGCGGACGACCTTGCCGCGATCGGCATCACGGACGCTGGGTCATTCGAAGCGGTGATCGTGGCGGAGCTGGTCGCTTACGGCGGCACGCTCCTGCTGGTCACCACCGCCGGCGCCCTGATCGCCGGTGGCGTGCAGGTGGTGGCGGCAAGGTCGCGGCCGCGGACGGCCGAGGAAGAGACGCCCGCCTGAGCCGCGCGTCCGCGCGGCGGGCGTCAGCTCTTCTTGGTGGTCTTGGGGGTCTTGGTGGTCTTGGCGGGTGCCTTCGAGGCGCGCGGCTTGGCCGCCGGTTCGGTCTTCTTGGCAGTCTTGGCGGCCTTCGGCTGGACGGCCTTCGACTGGGCGGCCTTGGCGGCCTTGGCGGCCGTGCTGGCCTTAGCGGCCGTGGTGGGCTGCTCGTCCTCTGCCCCTGCGCTACCGGCGGCGCCGGTGCGCGTCGTCTTGGCCAGCGCCTCGCGCGCCTTCCCGGCGGCGGTCTGGGCGCCCTTCGACTTCGTCGCCTTCGAGGCGGCGATACGTGCCCGGGCCTGCTTGGCGGCGGCGGCCTTGCCGGTCGTGCGGCTGACCTTGCCCGCCGTGACGACGGCCTCGCCACCCAGCGCGGCGTTGACCGTGAGCGTCAACCGGCTCTTGCGCCGATCGGCCGCGTTGCGATGGATGGCCCCAGTCTTGGCTGCTCGATCGAGCGCCGAGATTGCGCGAGCCAGCGCCTCCTGCGCCTGCTCGGCGTTGCCGGTGCCGGCCTCAACGATCGCCTTGCTGACGAGCGTCTTGGCCGCAGAGCGGCGGGGCTGGTTAACGGCCCGGCGGCGGGCCGTCTGACGAACGCGCTTGAGGGCCGACGGCGTTCGGGCGCCGGTCCAGCCACGAGATGAGTGTGCCAAGGTGATCGGGTCCTCGATGAGATCAGGCGGCGGCGAGGGTGGCCGCGACCGAGGATGGTATCAGGTCGTCGGCTGACGCACCCACAGGTCGATCGGCGGCAGCCCGTGCAGGCCGAGCAGCTGCGATATCTCGCCCGCGTGGAACGCGTCATGGCTGAACAGCCGATTGAGCACAGATGCTCGCGTGTGCAGCTGCGTGCGACCGTCGCCCAGTGTGCGGATCGTGGTCTCGTCGAGCGAGCCGACAGTCCAGCGAGCGAGGCAACCGGCGACCACCTCGAAGCTGGAGTCGAGCGCCCAGCGCAGCTCCTCGCCCGTCCGCGGGTGCTCAGGCTCGTCCTCCCAGCCGAGGGCGGTCAGCGGCTCGGTAAACGGCGTGCGCTCGGCGCCCGGCTGGCCGAAGATCCCACACAGCCAGTAGACCCGCGCGCCCGCGACGTGCGCCGCCAGCTGCCAGATCGTGTCGTGCTCAGGTCCGGGGCGCAGCGCCAGCTGCGGCGTGGTGAGTCGAGCGACACCGTCGCGCAGCCGCTCGGTGTGCTGTGGCCAATCCGGAAAGAGCAGCGCAGCAGGCTGGTCCACGGCGGCAGTATGAACGGGCCGTCGGCGTGGCCGGGCTACACTCCGGGCCCGTGGCCATTCCCCAGGCGCGCTTGCGCAACTTCTCGATCATTGCCCATGTCGATCACGGCAAGTCGACGCTCGCCGACCGGCTGCTCGAGCTGACCCACACCATCGAGGCCCGCCAGATGACCAGCCAGGTGCTGGACTCGATGGACCTCGAGCGTGAGAAGGGCATCACGATCAAGGCGCGCGCCGTTCGGCTCGAGTACGACGCCAGCGACGGGCTGCGCTACGGGCTCAACCTGATCGACACGCCCGGCCACGTGGACTTCAGCTACGAGGTCAGCCGCAGCCTGCAGGCCTGCGAGGGCGCGGTCCTGGTCGTCGATGCGGCGCAGGGCATCGAGGCCCAGACGCTGGCCAACGTCCACCTGGCGCTCGCCCAGGGCCTGGTCATCGTGCCGGTGATCAACAAGATCGACCTGCCCTCCGCCCAGCCGGACCTCGTCATCGAGGAGCTCGAGAACGTCCTCGCCATCCCGCGCGAGGAGGTCATCCTTGCCTCGGCCAAGGACGGGACCGGCGTGGCTGATGTCCTCGAGCAGATCGTCGCGCGCATCCCGCCGCCCAAAGGCGACCCTGACGCACCACTTCAGGGCCTGATCTTCGATTCGCACTACGACGCCTACAAGGGCGTTGTGGCTTACGTCCGACTCGTCCAGGGCGG
>Ga0247712_1000068_pt1 | contig 9636 bp, 11 predicted proteins | sample 44E_DmetaG_FD_186033 | JGI IMG/M metagenome (GOLD analysis project Ga0247712, IMG submission 186033) | Soil microbial communities from hillslope of Landscape Evolution Observatory, University of Arizona, Oracle, AZ, United States - 4-4-E_D | ecosystem: Engineered > Artificial ecosystem > Mesocosm...
CTCGCTCCCGCTTGCCGCTAGCGCCGAGGCTCACTAAGTGGGGCGGCCACGCACCCATAGCTCAGCTGGATAGAGCGCTGCCCTCCGAAGGCAGAGGTCAGAGGTTCGAATCCTCTTGGGTGCGCCATCTTTTCAATGACTTAGCCGATGCTCGCGATAATCGTACGGAAAATGTACGAAAAGAGGCATCAACCGTCCGTCCCCCTGCCATGGGCGCCCCTGAGCGCATTCCCGGGCTCGCGACCGCACTGGCACTCAGGCCCGAACCAGCCCCTATGCGGGCCGATGACCTTGTTGCAGCTCCGGCAGTGTTTCAGGTCGGGCGGTGTCGGCGGCTTGGGCATTGCGCCGCGATAGGCCGCGCGGAACGATTCGGGAACCGTCGCCGCTTGTCCGCCACGCCGAGCAGGAACCGGCCGCGCGCCTGCCACCAATAGATCAGCAGGGCGATCACTGGCGCGGCTCTCCCTGAGCCTCGAAGGCAGCGACGGCGAGGTGCGCCGCGGCAAGGATAACCGAACGCTCGAAACCGACCTTTTCCAGCCCGGCAAGAGCTTCGAGAATGTTCGCTGCGATCAGCTGCTCCGCACCGTCGCAAAACTCGGCGGCCTCGACAATGCTCTGCATCAGCCGAGCCTCGGGCGGTTGAGCGAGCGGGCGGTGTGCATTGTGGATGCTCTGACGATTGCCGGCGCAGCAGCGGCAACCGTCGTGCGGTCCCGGCGGTCGATCTCGGCCCAGAACTCGTCATTGGTGATGACGCCGCTCATGTGGATCACGGTCGTTCCGCCACGCCCGCCATTGCTGCCGCCGAGGCCGAGCGCGTGATTGGGAACGACAAAGCCCGATGCCCTCGGCATGATCAGCTCCGGCCCACGCTCGCCGACCAGGTAAGGCTTTCCAGCCCGGATCGGACCGCCCATTGCCCGCTTGCCGAGATAGCCGCCGGCAGCGAGGAAACGATCAGAGGCGGCCTGAAGGCCGGGAGTGATCCCGCCGGCTGCGCCGCCGCCGCCAAAGAGGCCCGGCAGTGCGCTCATCAACGCCCGGAGGATCAGCATTCGGGCAGCGAGGCGAATCATGTCGTGCAGCATCTGCCGGGCAACGTCGCGGAACATGTCCCCGAGCTTCTGGCTTCCCGTCATCACCGCCGCGATGCCATCGGCGAGTCGATCAAGTCCGTAAGCTGCGACCTCCTGCATCGCCTCGCGGATTTGCGCCATCGTTTGCGGGATGGTTTCGGCCCAGCGCTGGAACGGCGACTTTTCCGCCAGTTCCTCGACCGCTCTTGTCGTTTCCCGCGTCTGCTCGCCGATGTCCCGGATTGCCTCGGACGCGGGCATTGCCGAGTTCCAATAATCCTCCGTCAGCCGTTTAAGCGCCGCCTCCAGTTCCTCGACGCTCCAGCCGGCGCGCTTGGCGTAAATCTCAAGATCGCGAAGGTCGGCGAGGAATTGATTATGGCGAGCCTGTGCGGGGAACAGGCGATCGAGCAGGAACGCGATTCGCTGCTCCAGCCCAGCGAATGCCTCGGCGGTCAGCTTCGCAGCTTGTTGTGCTGGAACAACCATGACGCCGTGCAGACGACGCATGTGCGCGGCAATGCCGTCCACCATGTCGGGCACATAGGAATGGCCGACAACGCGGTCATAGAGCTTGAAGAAGGCATCACCGACCTTCTTGGTCTTGTCCACAACCCAGTCGAACGGAGCGCGGAGCTTGTCCAGCCACGCCGTCACGCCAGTCACCATGCGCTGGACGATGGCAGTGATCTTGTCCCAATTCCTCCAGGCGAGATAGACCGCGCCGACTGCGGCGGCGATTGCCGCCAGCGGGATCAGGAACGGGGTCAATGCCGGCAGCGTGGCGAGCGCAGCGACCTTGGCCGCGGTCATCGCCGCCTGCAGCGCCATGAAGGCCGGGCCGATCTTCAGGACCAGCGGCAGCAGCGAGGCGACAACCTTGAGCATCGACCCAACCGCCAGCAGCGCGGGGCCGAAGGCGGCGCCGACCGCCGCTATCCCGAAAACCCATGTCTGCGTTGCCGGCGAAAGGTTGTTAAAGAGGCTCAGAAGCTTGGTGAGAAAGTTCGTTAGCGGCGGGAGCACCTTCAGCGCTATCTCGCCGATGGTTTCCTGAAACTGCCGCCATGCGTCGATCGTGTCCGAGCCGGGCGCGGCGTCTCTCGCGGCCTTGGCCGAACCGCCGTATTGCTTTTCAAGCTCGGAAAGGATCAGCTTCTGGGCGCCGGCGACATCGCCGACCTCGACCATCGCCTTGATCATTTCCTTTTGGTCAGCGGTGAAGGAGACGCCGACCCGGCTTAGGGCGGTGATGCCCTTGATCGGATCGTTGAGCGCCTTGCCGATCTGGATCGCCGAGGATTGCAAGTCCTGGCCAAGCCGGGCCGACAGGTCGAGCGCCGCCTTTTGCGCGCGGTCGAATACCTCGCCCGACACGTTGCCGAAGGTCAGCAGGTTCGCCGTGACCTTGCCGAGAATTTCGTTCTTGTCGAAGGTCGAGAGCGACTGAAGCGCCTTGGCGGAAGCCTTCAGCTCCTCGGCCGTCTTGCCGGAGGCGCCGCCCATGGTTTTCAGGCCCGTTTCGACCTGGGCCATCGCCTCGCGCGCCTTGGTCGCAGCGGGGATGGCAGTCGCCATCAACCCGGCGAAGGGCGCGGTCAGGCCAACCGACAGCTTCGTGCCGAGCCCCTGGAGCTTGCTGCCCATGGCGCTCATGCGCTTGCCCAGGGTCGCGGCTTTCTTCTCGGCGAGGTTGGCGCCCTTTTCGAACGCAGCCGTCTCCAGGCCGAGGGTGACGCGAAGCGCGCCGATCAATGCGCTCACAGGCGACTCCGATCAAAAATTGGGGCGGCGCGGCCGTTCATCCGGGCTCGGCCGCCCCTCGCCGGGCAAGCCCAGCGAAACAGGATGGGCGGCGGCGCTTTTGGGACCACCGCCGCCCGAGTTGGGGAGCCGGGAAGGAAACCGGCCCGCCCTTATCAGCGAATGCCGACCAGCTTGGCGAAGGCCGCCTTGTGCTCGACCTGCATGTCGCCGCGCATGAACGCGACGAAGCCATACTGGTGAACGTCGGCATAGCGTTCCTTCAGGATCTCAATGCGGAGCGAGTTGCGGAGGCCGATCAGCATCCGCTTAAAGTCGCCCGTCAGGATCGAGGATGCGTCCGTGGACGTGCCCTGCGTCTGATCGATCGGAACGCTGGTCGTGACCAGCTTGGGCACCTTCGCCACCATCTCGGGCACGGTCAGAGGGTTGTTCTGACTGTCCTTGAGCTTCGCCAGCGCGGCGCCGGTGCGCGGGTGGTAGATCATCGCCGAGGGATCGCCGGCGTTCGCCAGCTGCAGCTCGTAGATCGTATCGATGATCTTGTCGTAGTTGGTGAGCGCAGCGCCGTTGTTGCCCATGCTCACCGACGCGATGCCGCTGATGTTGCCGAGGCCGGTCGGCTGATTGTTGCCGGGTCCGGTGCCGTAGAGGCAGCCGACATCGAAGGCGAGCGCGGTCGCCTGGACGAAGGCATTCTCAAGCATCGCTTCGACGTTCACCGAGTCCTCAAGCAGCTCGCGGGAGCAGCGGACCAGGCCGGCGAGCGAATGGGCCTGGAAGGCCACGCGCCCGAAGGTCGGATCGGATTCGGTGATCGCGGCATTCTCCGCGCGCCAGCCCATGTCCGGGTCGCTTTCCAGCCGCGCGATCGACAGCGTGTCGCTGGTCATCGGCACGGTGCGGGCGCCGGCTCGGATCGTAACCGAGGCAGCGCGCAGCCGATCGATGAAGTGAGACGCGAGCGGGTCCGGCACGGTGTAGCCGCCGGCACTGTCGGTGCCCTCGGCCAATGCTCGACGTTCCGCATCGTTGCGCGGCCCGGTGACCATTGCCCGGAGCATCGCGCCGAGGCTCGGGCCGTCGTAGCGGCTACGCGTGGCAAAGCTATCCGACGGGGCCAGGACGCGGATTTCGCGGCCCTCCCGGTCGGACCAGCCTGAGCGACTGCCCACATAGGCAGGAGCGGCACCGTCGAAATAGGCCGGCGCCTCGCCGTCCCCCGGAACTGGCGCCCCGCGCTGCGTGTGTGTGAGCGGTTCACGCTGGCCGTTGGCGTCGCGATCCTCGATTTCCGCCTGCACGGCGTCAAATAGGCTCATCAGCTCCTCGTGGCGCTTCTCGTTGGCGGCTAGCTCTTCTTCGCTTTCCGAGCCCTTGATCGCGTCCAGGGTTGCCCGTGCGGCCTTCCTGGCGCCCGAGCGGATGCCGTGAAGGGTCGCCCAGCCGGCGGTGTTGAGTTCCGCGTCGCAGTTGGTCAGCGGATGGCCGAGCTTGCGGGCGTGAGCCTTAAGCGCGGCGAAGTCGATATCTTGGTATGTCATTGTAATCCCCCCGCGGCGACGGACACAGGCCCGCCGCCACTTGTTGAAGTGGTCAAAGCGTTAGGCCGGTGCCGGAGCCCGCCAGCTCGGGGCGGGGGACACTTAGCAGGAGGGCCGACAGAAACTTGGCCTGTCGGATAGCCTGCGCGAATATGCTGCGCATAATAGCACAAAAAGCGGAAAAAGTCAATTTCTGGGGCTCAGCAGGTCGCCTTCCAGGCAATCCGCGTGATCCCGCAGGAACTCGATCGCCGGCATCGGCCCGAGCCGGCGGGTGATGATATCCGTGTAGGCCGCGGTGACGACGGCCAGCAGGTCGCCATCGCTCCATTGGTGGCGAGCGCGGATTTGCTCGATCGCATCGACCAGCTGAGCGCCGCAGGTGATGGCGTCTTGGTTTGTGAGCTTGTGTTCATCAGACATTTTGACCCCCCATCGATAAGTTGTTGAACGTCATTCCGGGACACCGACGCCCCGCCGGATTTCTCTGCGTGCGAATTAACATTGCGCGAAAACCGAGGCCGCATTGAGTTTTGCGGAAAAGGAAAAACTCGGGGCGCATCGCATTCCGGGCGGAGCCCCGGTAACTTTGCCGGCCCCCTCGCGCGCGCCCGCGTGTGCGCCCCCGCGCGTGAGAGCCGCTGGAAAAAAACTGGTTTAGCGTTGTAAGCGTGGTTCGGCGCCGCTGTCCCGATGGTCGGCCAAGAGTTTCGACCGCCCCCCGTCATGCTGCCGCCCTGTCGGTTCGGAGCGTCGATCCGGCCCACGATAGGAGGAGGGGGGAGAGAGGAGGAAGGTGTAAGTTATATTGGGTGGTCATATCTGCCCACCTTTGAACCGATAGATCGCGGCGCCGTGATAGCTGCTCGGCGGTCGAATCATCTCGATCTCGCCGATCTGTTCGAGACGCCTGCGAGCCGCTGCGAACCGTTTAGTCCTCCAACCGCCGCCGGGCATTGTTTCGGCCATCGCGTTGGCGACCATGAACTCGCTGTTGCCCCAGTTGCGGCGGCGAAGGATGGTAAGCAGGATGAATGCGTCGGGGTCGCTCTTGAGCAGCTCGTCGACCTCAGTAACGTCGAGCACAACCCGCCCGCGGCTTCCGAACCAGTTCTCGCCGGACACCTCCTTGATCCAGGCCGAGGCGACCACCCGCAACACTTCCTCATCGGGCAACGGCTCATAAAACATGGTGGCGTTCATTCTCGCAGCCTCCTTCACTAGCTCGGCGACGTCGCGGCATCCTCGCGCCAGCCTCATGCATTCCCGCCAAAGCGCCTGATTGCGCCGGCCTTTGTCGATCCGCTCCGGCAGCGCCGCCGGCGTCGCATTCGCGCGCACATTCGGGCGGCGCATGGTCGGCAGTGTATCGAGATCATCCAGGCTGCCGCCGATAATCTCGTAGATGCCCGTGGCGCCCCTGGATGGCGGGGCAACCACATAGCCATCGCCGAGGATGTCGATCGGACGCTGAGGGTCCGGGCGGACCTTCCGGCTCTCGCCGTTGTTGCGATACCAAGCTTGAAAGTTGCCGGAGCCGGAGCGGACCAGGAACGGAGTCGGGCCGAACTCGGACAGGGCATCGGCGAGCAGGCGTTCATCGGGAGTGTCGACGTCGACAACCGTGATGCGATTGCGCCGGCAGGCCAGCCCGAACGCATCCTCGGCCGGGAACTTGATTGCGAGCTGCTCGGAAGCCGGGATGCCCAGCTTGAGATAGCCGCGGATGCACGGCCGCTTGTCGCGGACGGGGAAGGTGGCGACATTGCGCTCGGCATAGCGCGGCTGCCAATGCTGAAAGAGCCCCCCCATGAAGGCTCAGGCGGCCCCGAGGCCGCCGTAGCGCAGGCCCATCCGCTTCGCTTCGACCCGCCGCTGCTCGGCCTCCTCGGCCTTGCGCTTGGTCCGCGGGTCGACCCGGTCGACCAGCGCCCAGCCGTTGGCCCATCTTAAGCGCCGAGCATAGGTTCGGGCGGCGATATAGTCGGGGAAGCAGCGATCATGGCCGGGGCCGGCTGGCGGCGGGCAGACGGTGACTGCGAAGCCGTCGCCTTCCTCGGCCTCGGCGAGCAGCACCTGCGGCTGGGGCGGTGGCGCGAGCATCACGCGGCCCCGTCAAATCGCTGATAAAGTTCGCAGCCCGGATCGGGACGGATAGGCCAGCCGTGCTCGGCGTGAAGTTCGTCGACGAAGGCGGCGGTGGTGTTGGCGTCGGGAAAGAACCGCAGCGAGATCACGTCCGGCGGTGCAGGCCGGATGGCGACATAATAGCCGCCGCCCGGACCTTGTTGCACCTTGATGATCGGCTGGAGCCGAAAGCGGACGACGTCGCCCATCACGCCGTCTCCGATCCGAGCAGCCGCCGGGCATCGGCGAGCGCGATTTCGTGAAGGTGCTCGTGGTCACAGTCGAGCGCGATTTCGAGCTTCACCAGCAGCCCCGCATGGTCCGGCGCGGGGATCGCCATCAGGGCGTCGCGGGCCTTGGCCCATCGCTTCCAGGCGGCGCGGGTTTCCTCGCCGAGCTCATCCAGCCGGAACTTGCGATCGACGGCGCGGCTGCGCTCCTGATACTCGGTGAACTCATCAGCCACGCGCTCGGCCTCGGCGGTGATCTCCGGCAGCCGCGCTTCGTAGTCGTCGCGCGCTTCCTTCGGATAGATGGGCTTGCCGGTGCAGCCGAACTCGCGAAGGCAACAGGCCATGAGCGCCGTGCGAAAGGCCCGGTCCCGGCTCATGCCCATGCCCAAGTTGTACACGTCGAAAAAGCGGGCCTCGCGCGGGTGGGCGTCGTCTGCGGCTTCCTCGGCGTCATATTCGCGCTCGACGGCGGCTTTCGCCTCGACGTCGCGCTCGCGGAAAATGGCGACGGCATCGGCCCATGACAGTTGAGACTGTGGGCGTTCCAGTGTAAGCAGGTCGGACATTTCAGGCTCCTTCCAATCAGGGTGCCGAATCGCGGCGGCGAGGCTTCCCCCTCGTCGCCGTTTTCGTTTCAGGCGGCGGCTTGCTCCCGCTCCCGGCGCCAATCGGCGGCAGCTTCGCGGCTAATGATGACGCGGCTGCCAACGTGCATCTCACGTGGGCCGAGGCCGATCTTCTTCAGGTTAAAGTAAGTGCCCCGGCTGATGCCGTGCGCGGTGCAGAATTGCTCGATGCTGTAGGTGGTCGGTTCCATGCCATTGCCTCCAAAGGTCAATGGCAATGCAATTTACTCACATTTGACCGCGTGTCAGCAATTCTGCGACGACAATAATTGCGGCAATTTTCAGCCGCGACCTTTCGAGAAATGCGTCCGGGCCCGCTCGGCGCAAAAGGCCAGATAACGCTCTTCGGGGCCGCGCATAACATACTCGGCCAGCTGTTCTGGATCATCAAGTACTCGCCGTGCCTGAAGTACCCTCTCGAAATTGCGGCGCACCATTCCCGCTTCTTTCGCCGCGTCGGCCAACGCGTTTTTCGGCTCGGCCCCCTCTGAAATAAGTCGCTCATAAAGAAAGATGCCGCGCCTCTTTCGTTGGGCCTCTCGCTCGGCGTTGGGTGTGTTTTTCGTTCGAGGGCGTCCTGACCCTCGATGCCCCACCTTCAAGATCATCGATGAATCGCCCTGAGAATCTGCCATATCTCGAAGCTGCTCTAGAACCGCCTTAAGAGACAATGCGGCGAGCTTGTGATCTGCCGGGATGAATTTCCGGCTGACTTGGTCGTGCTCTTCAATGGCAACAGTGAGGTAGTGCCAAAGCAAATCCAAATCGGCGCGCCCATCGAGGGCTTCTAGGGCCGCCTTTGCGAGCTCGTGGGGGTGTAACTCGTTACTCACAGCGCCAACCCCGCAAGCGCGTCCGCGGCAGCGCGGCTGTCTAGGTGCCCATAGTGCCGCTCGATCATCTCGACACTGGTCCCGCTGATTTGCGCGATGGTGAGCAGCGGCAGCCCGGCTTCTACCAGTTCCGAGATGATGCTGTGCCGGAGCGTGTATGCCGTAGTTTCAGGCGGCAGCCCTGCCGCCTTCACCGCGTCTTTGATCGGCCCTTTCCACGTGTGCTTATCCCAAGGCTTGCCGCCCGTCCGGGTAAATAGCGGCGCGGCTGGCAGCTTGTCCTTCGACTGCTCGGCAAAGAGCGGTGCGGCGTTCGCCGGCAACAGGATTCGGCGAGGCTTGCCGTTCTTGTCCTTGCCGATGGTGAGCTCGCGCGTCCGCTTGTCATAATCAGCAGCGGTGAGGCCCGCCAGCGCGCCCGGCCGCAGGGGAATGACGCATAGCGCCGCGACGAACGGCCGCACGTCCTCCTGTAGCGCCGCCAGCAGCGCCCGGCGCTGATCGCGGTCGAGCCGCAGCGTCCGCTGCCTGTCCGCGTTCCTGATAGGCCGCAGGGCTTCCTGCCATGCCGCGTCGGTTCCCGGCAGTCCGTGCGGCAGAACCTTGTTCAGCGCCGCTCGCAGAACGACCATATCGCGATTGATCGACGATGGCGCGCGCTGCCGAGTGCGCGTCTCGCCGCCCTTGTTTCGGCTAACCAGCGCAGGCGTGTCGGCCAGCCTTGTTCGCCATTCGAGCAGATGGTGCTTGCGGAGCCGCGCCAGCTTCACCTTGGCGATCGAATCGGAATAGACGAACCGCTTGAAGCGCCCGACTGCATCCGGGTTTCTGTCCGCATAGTCCCTGCAGGCATCCTCGACCGTCTCGGCGGCCTTGCGGACGTGGCCGCCCGATTCCACCAGCTCCGCGAATTGCTCAGCGTCCCTCTTGGCCTTGGCGAATCGGTCGCTTGCCGGATGCTCACCATAGTCGCCCAAGGCCTTCAGCCGGTACTTGCCGGTATCATCATCATAAGCGCGGGCGATCCAGGTTCCCGCCCCGCCCTTCGCCGATGGCCGGTAGCCGACGAAACACCCTGGCCGAAGCCGCTGCCAATGCGGCTCCCGCTGGAGTTTCAGTGCTTCCCGGTGACTGACTTTGCTGAGGTCCGCCATGCTCCCGTTCCCTCTCTGCCCTTTGAAGGCAGAGGTACTTGTACGGAAAAAATACGGAAAACTCCAGTGGATTTTTATGGAGCCGGATAGACCGTAATTGACGGATTTCCGCCATTCCTGAAAATTGCGTCCCTCTGTGTGACATTCCCTCCGAAGGCAGAGGTCAGAGGTTCGAATCCTCTTGGGTGCGCCACCCTCTCCTCGATCCAGCGCCGGCCGGGATTTCAACGGTCCGCCGCGCAACCGCTCGAGACGCGACGTCCTAGCCGGGCC
>Ga0247712_1000096_pt1 | contig 8108 bp, 8 predicted proteins | sample 44E_DmetaG_FD_186033 | JGI IMG/M metagenome (GOLD analysis project Ga0247712, IMG submission 186033) | Soil microbial communities from hillslope of Landscape Evolution Observatory, University of Arizona, Oracle, AZ, United States - 4-4-E_D | ecosystem: Engineered > Artificial ecosystem > Mesocosm...
GCCGCCCATCCGGACCATCGCCAGCGACGAGGCGCACGCGACCGTGCCGGCCGCGCTCCAGTACCTCGGGCTGGGCCACGATACGGCGACCCGCGTGCCCGCCGACGGCCAGGGCCGGCTCCGCTTGGATGGCCTGGCGCAGGTGCTCGCCGAGGAGGGCCATGGCGCTCGACCAACGATCCTCATCCTCCAAGCCGGCAACGTGAACACCGGCTCGTTTGACCCGCTGGCCGAGGCAATCGAGCTCGTCCGTCGGAGTGCCACGAACTCGTGGGTCCACGTCGACGGCGCGTTCGGGCTGTGGGCCGCGGCCAGCACCAGTCGACGGCACCTCGTCGCGGGCCACGCCGGCGCGGACTCGTGGGCGACCGACGGCCACAAGTGGCTCAACGTGCCCTACGACTGCGGCTACGCGTTCGTCGCGGATGCCGCGACCCACCAGGCGGCGCTGTCCCCGCCGCATGCCGCGTACATCGAGTACGGCACGGCCGAGCGTGACGAGTTCCTGTGGGTGATGGAGTACTCGCGCCGGGCGCGCGGCTTCGCCACCTGGGCAGCGCTGCGCTCGCTGGGCCGGCAGGGCGTGGAGGAGCTGGTCGACAGGTGCTGCGACCACGCCGCGCTGTTCTCCGAGCTGCTGTCCGCGCAGTCGGGCGTCGAGGTGCTCAACGAGGTGGTGCTCAACCAGGTGCTCGTCCGCTTCGGTGACGACGATGCGCTGACGCGCGATGTAGTCAAGCGGGTGCAGCAGGACGGGACCTGCTGGCTCGGTGGCAGCACCTGGCGTGGCGGGGCGGTGCTGCGCATCTCCGTCTCGAGCTGGGCCACCACGCGGCGCGACGTCGAGCTCTCAGCCGAGGCAATCCTGCGCTGCCATCGCGAGGCGACACAAATGGCGGTGCCAACCGGCACCAACAGCCCCTGACTGCACCAATCCACACTTGCCTGCCGCGCTAGGATGCGCCGATGAGGAAGATCGCATTCATGGCCCTGCTGGCAAGCATGGCGCTGATGTTCAGCCTGCCGGCGCAGGCGTCGGACAGCGTCCGGCTGAAGGTCGCGATGAGCGGTCGTCAGGTCGTGGGCGGTGGCGACCCTGACGGCGCGGGCGGCGGCCGGCTGGTCATCTACCAGAGCCAGGGTCGGGTCTGCTACACGTTCACCGTCAAGCGCGTCTACTACGCCTGGTCGGTCCAGCTGCACCGCGCCACGCGGGGCAACGACGGGCCGGTCGTGCTCGAGCTCAAGTGGCCCGGCTGGGACGAGCGCTGGTCAGCCTGTGAGTCGGGCGTGAGCAGCTCGCTGCTGCAGGAGCTAGGCCAGAACCCGGGCGGCTTCTACGTTGACGTGCACACCTGCGAGCACTGGTTCGGGGCGGTTCGCGGGCAGCTTGCCTTCGTTCGCTGAGCCGTCGCCACCGTTCGGTAGCTGAAGGGGCTGGCCGGGGCTGAGCGGCTCGTACGGCTGGTAGGGCCCCACGGACGCTGGCACGAAGTCCTGTGAGGCTGCCCATTCGAGCCAGGCCTCCCAGCCGTCAACCATCTCCGAGCTGCTCGACGAGGGCAGCATCAGCATGAACGGGTTCGGCGCTGCCGCAGGCTGATCGATCAGCGCCGGCGCGGGCGGCCCAATCTCGACCTCGGCCGGTGCCGTCTCCGGCTCGGGCAGGGCCTGGGGCAGCATGATCGGCACGATGCCCTCAGGCAGGGCCCCGAGCGCCTGCTCGGTCGTCAGCTCCGGCGTGGGCGTGGGCGTGGGCCGAGGTGTTGGCCGCGGCCGGGGTCGAGGAGTGGCCGCTGGCGCCGGCCTGGGCGTGGCCTTTGGCTTGGGCGTGGCCTTGGGCTTGGGCTTTGGCTTGGCCTTGGGCTTGGCGTCGTTGCCCGGCTTGGAGGCGGTGGTCACGCCGCGGCTGCTGTGGATGGTCAGGTTGCGGCCGTAATAGATCGCCTGGATCTCTTCACGCGAGTGGCCCTTCTTGGCACAGTCGATGACGCTCCGCGCGAACAGCCGCCAGCCGTCAGCATCACGGCCGCAGGCGACGTTGCTGCCGCGGCGATAGCCGGTCTGGAAGAACTGGCCGCCCTTGCGGACCGAGATGTCCCACGTTGCCCGTACGGCCTTCTTGATCCGGCTGCCGGGCTTGCGCAGCTCAGGCTTGTAGAGCTGGTCGCGCGTGCCGTCGGTCACGTCGTAGCACTCGCCGCTCTTGGTCCGGTAGCCGCCGCGATGGCGCCCCGCCAGCGCCTTTGACCAGCCGTACTGCTTGACCGCCACGGCGGCAGTCTCGAGGGCGGCCATGGGCAGCCTGTCGGGCCACTCTGAAGCCATCACGACCTCGACATAGCGACGGAAGTCGATGGTCTCGACCTTGCCCTTGCCGTTGCGGAAGACACGGATGCTCTTGGGCGGCACCTGCTGGCTGTCCCAGCCCGTGCATGAGCTGCCGGCGGCGACGACAGTCTCAGTCGCGACCTGCGTGGCAATAGCGGCCGGGAAGAGGAGGGCGGCTGCGACGATCGCACCAACGATGGGCCGGGCAAGCCGCCGCGCGCGGTTGCCGCGCGGGGTAGCACCGGACTCTGGACGGGTGGTGGACGGGTATGGGATCAGATTGCTGCTCCTTCTGGGCCACGCCGAGACAAGTGGGCACATTCCCGGGCGGGGCACGGTCGGGCCGCATGGGCGGGAGCAATGAGTGCGATGTCACGGCATGCACCTGTCGCGCGCCTGTGGGCGCGACATCGTCAAAGGGGTCGGACCGGCCCGCGATCTCTGGGGAGATCAGCCACGGCTCTGGCCGTCGTCCGGGGCTCCTGCCGCGTCTGCGGCTCTTTGGTTGCACCTCGTGCTGGCGCAAGTGCGCAATGCCAAGTATGGCACCCCGAGTACGTTCGCGAACTTGCTCGGCCGTACCAATGTACTGGGCGCGACCTTGCAGAAAGGCGATATTTGGTGCCTGGACGCACCAGCAAGCCCAGCTATGGTGTGATGTATGGCGTTCGGCGCGGCCCGACCGTGGGCTAGGGCAGCACCAGCCCGGCGTCGAAGTGCAGCCGCTGGCGGCCCTTCAGTGCCACCAGCTCGACGCTGACGGTGTGCTTTCCTGGCGCGTCCCAGTGGCGGGCGAAGAGCTGCTGACGCCAGCGGTTGCGAGGGGCGAAGAGGTCGATCTCGGCCTCGAGCACATCGTCGACAAAGACACGCGCAAGACCGAACCGGGGGCCCTGGGTGCCGACCAGAGCGAACGCGCTGCCGGTGAAAGTGTGGGTCACCCGGCTGCCGACGCGCGTCGTCGTGCCGACCGAGCCGCCCGACGCGTTCCTGGTCGACGACCGCGTCCAGCCGGAGCTCCAGCTGAGCGCTCCGCTGGAGCTGCTGTTCTGGACGAGCAGCGGCTTGAACCTGGCCGTGCTGTACCAGCCCCCTAGGTTGCCTGCCTCGTCGCGCAGCCGCACGCGGAATCCGTGCTGGACGCCGGTCTTCAAGTAGAGGTCGACGCTCGGCCGGGTGGCATCGGCCAGCGCAACGTCCTTCCACGCGCCGCGGACCAGCCGCTGTAGCTGGTACGTCGTGCCCTCAGGCCGCTTGGCTTCGCGATCCCAGCTGACACGGGCGTTGGCGCTCCCGAGAGTCACGCCTGCGAGCAGCTCGACGACCGGGTCGCCGATTGCCACATCGACGGGTGCGACCTGCCCGCTGGCAGTCGCCGACCAGTGGAAGCTCAGGTTCGGCGCGTAGTAGATCTGCTGGATCTCCTCCCGCGTCAGGCCGTCGTTGGCGCAGTCGATGACGCTCTTGGCGAACAGCCGGTAGCCCGTCGCGTCGCTGCCGCACTCGACCGCTGAGCCGGCCCGATAGCCGGTCAGGAAGAACTTGTTCGACTTGCGCACGGACAGGCCCCACGTGGCGTCGACGGCGGTCCAGATGCGCGCGGCGACGGTCACGTCCGATCGATAGATCTGGTCGATCGTGCCGTCCTTGACGTCGAAGCACTCGCCGGCCGGGTTGACGTATGACTTGCGCCAGTTGCCGGCGAGCGCGTAATACCAAGCGTACTGCTTGACCGCCACGGCCGCCGTCTCGAGCGCGGCCGGCTGCTTGAGGTTCCACTCCTTGGCCATCACGCGCCCGACATACGTCCGGAAGTCGACGGTCTCGACCGCCCCGCTCCCGTTGTTGCGGCCGACCCGAATCGTCGCCGGGGGGTCGATCGTGCTGCGGTGACCGGTGCAGCTCGGGCCGGTGCTGCCGAGGGCGGCAGATGGCTCACGCAGCGCCAGGGCCGGCAGGGCCAGCGCGGTCGCGAGCAGCGCAGAGACGAGGAGTCGGAACAAAGTTCCTCCTTGTTCCGCCAGCGCCCGACGATGGAGATCACGGCACCAGTCGGCGGGACCGAGCGAGGAGCGCGACGGTCCGGCGGATCAGTTGTCCCACCCCACGGCTGGGCGGCGGGCGTGCACCTCGGCGGCACGCCTGAGAGCAGCCGGCAGGCCCGGGCATCCACGGCGGACGCCTGGCTATTGACGAGTTCCCCCGCGCAGCACCCTGCCGAACACGACTTCGGCGGCGCCGCGACTACCTGCTGCCGCTGGGGCGGAGCTGTTCGGTTGGAACCTCACTTGGTTCGCGCCTGGGGGCGCGGCCCGAGTATGCCACGCGGGTGCCACCCGGTGCGCGTCATCAACGCAGTGCGCCAGCTGGCGGGCCGGCGCGAGCTAGTCCGCCGGTGGGCGCTCCGCGGGCGCAGCCTGGCGCTCTGCCGGCGCGGGAGGGCGCTCGGCCGGCACGGGCTCGAGGTCGATCGTGCGCACCTGGCGGGTGTTGTTGGCAGCAGTCCGGACCAGCGCCGAGGGGATCGCGCCGGCGCTAAGGCGCTCGATGACCGCGATCTCGCCGGCGTACAGCCCCGTGCCGCCGATGCGCACCCGGTCGCCGACTGAAAGCCCGGCGCGGCCAGCGCCGGCTTGCATGTTGATCGTGGCCAGGTTGGGACGTTCGACCGGTGCGCCGTCAGGTCCGGCCGGCGGGCCGCGGCGAGCCTGCGGGCGGCCGCGCGAGTAGTCCACCTTGCGCTTGGTCATCGGTCAGCCGCCATCAGTAGGACCGTCGCGAACGTGTCGCTTCCTTCTTGGGCTTGGGCTCGCGTCCGGGCCGCGGCGGGTTCGGCTGGGTGCCCGGTGCCATGTCAGGCGGCGGCGGCAGCGGGCCTCGTGCACGGGCGGCTGCCACGGCGGCGGCGAACTCGGCCGCCTTCTCGCGCGGGACGCTGCCCTCCCAGGCTGCCTGGATGCGGGCGACTGCCTCTGACTCTGACTTGCGACGTTCGCGCTCTGCCCGTGAGTGCTTCACCAAGTTGAGGTCCTCGCATGCTGGTTTGGGGTCGCTCGGACGACCTAGGCTGACAGTATGGGCGCTCGCGCGCCTTCGGTCACGAGCGCAGCGAGTACGCGCGCGCTACCCTCGAGGCGGCGAGACCGCTCCGTCAGCCAGTCGAGGTGAGGCACCGCGATGACGCCGCAGATGCAGCCGACCCCTGGAACCGACCCGGTTCTCCGGCGCCTGGCCGAGGAGATCGCCGACTACGAGGCGAGCATCGACGAACTGCCGGTGACGCGCTCAGTGGACCCGGCCGAGATCCGCGCGCGCCTGGCCGCGTACGACTTCGCCGCCCCCATACCGCTGGACCAGCTGATCGATGAGGTCGCCGACCTGCTGCGCCAGTGGTCGCTGCACGTCAACCACCCGCGCTACTTCGGGCTGTTCAACCCGACCGTACGGCGCGCCGGCGTGGTGGCGGATGCCCTCGCCGCGCTGTACAACCCGCAGCTGGCCGCTTGGCCCCACGCGCCCATCGCCAACGAGATCGAGCGGCACGTGCTCGGCTCGCTGATGAGCGCATTCGGTTTGGATCCGGCCAGCGGCTTCGCCAACTTCACGACCGGTGGCCAGGAGGCCAACCAGACCGCCGTCACTGCCGCCCTGACCCGCGCCTTCCCCTCCTTTGGCGAGCAGGGGGCGCGCTCGCTCGAGGGCCAGCCGGCGCTATACGTCTCGGCCGAGGCGCACCACTCGTTCGTGAAGATCGCGCACCAGTCCGGCATCGGCCGCGACGCGGTGCGGCACGTTCCGGTCGACGCGCGGCTGCGCATGGACGTCGACGCGCTGGCGCGCCAGGTCGAGGCCGACCGTGCCCGCGGCGACATCCCGTTCCTGGTCGTGGCCACGGCCGGCACCACGGCGGCCGGGGCGATCGACCCACTGCCCGAGCTCGCCGAGGTGGCCCGCCGCGAGAAGATGTGGCTCCATGCCGACGCCGCCTGGGGCGGCGCGGCGATCCTGTCACCGGCGCTGCGCCACCACCTGGCCGGCATCGAGCTGGCCGATTCGATCACCTGCGACGCGCACAAGTGGCTGTCCGTGCCGGTTGGGGCGGGCATGTTCTTCACCCGCCATCGTGAGCCCATCCTGGAGGCCTTCCGCGTCGAGGCCTCCTCGTACGTGCCACCGGCCGTGCCCGACACGTTCGATCCGTACGTCAGCACCATCCAGTGGTCGCGCCGCTTCATCGGCCTGAAGCTGTTCATGACCGTCGCCGAGCTGGGCTGGCAGGGGCTGGCCGGGCTAATCGAGCAGCAGGCCGCCATGGCGGAGCTGCTCCGCACGCGGGTCACGGAGCGTGGCTGGCGGTTGGTCAACGACTCGCCGCTGGCGATCGCCTGCTTCACCCATCCGAGCATCGAGAGCGGGACGCCGTCGGCAGCGGAGGTGGTCGACCGGGTCGTCGGCAGTGGCAGGGCGTGGATCTCGCAGGTTCGCCTGAGCGGCTCGGGCGTGGCCCTGCGCGCGTGCATCACGTCCCACCGCACGCAGCCGGCCGACATCGAGGTCCTGGTGGACGAGCTCGAGCGGGCGCTCAGGGGATCCGCATGAGGCAACCTCGGCGCACTGGCACGCGCCGGGATCGGTGGCTGCTGCGCGTGCCGCCCGAGCACGCGTTCGAGCTGGCGGCCGACCCGAGCCGCTTCCCCGAGTTCAACCCTACCGTGCGCGTGCCCGCCAACAGTGGCCGCGTGGAGGTGCTGGGCAACGTCTACTACCAGCTCTTCGGCATCGGTCCGCTGCGCCTCACGATGCGCTGGGAGACGGTCGCCGTCGACCCGCCCAACCTGGCCGACCGACCCCGCCCCAGCCTGCCCTGGACCACCGTCGAGGTGGGCACCATGCCGCTGCTGGGCACCTGGCGCTCGACGAGCCGCTACGACGCGGTGACAGCCGGAACGCTGGTGACGCACGACCTCGAGTACGAGCTGCCGGCCGGCCGCCTCGGGCCGGTGGTCGACCTCATGCTGCGGCCGGCGCTGGGGATCAGCTTCGAGTTCCTCGCCCGTCGCCTCAAGCGCTGGATCGAGTCGGCCAGACCGGCTGACAGCACAGCCGATCGCGGAGAGTGAGGCTGTTGACCGCGGGCGCAAGCTGCTTCTCAGGGCTCGCGCTTGGCCGCTGGATGGCAACCAGACAATGAGTCCAGGAGGTGTGCTATGGCGAAGGACCTGACTGTCTACCTCGAGGACCGACCGGGCACGCTGGCGGAGGTCGGCGAGGCACTCGGCGGCGCGGGCATCAACATCGATGGCGCGTGCGGCTTCCCGAGCGATGGCCGTGGGGTAATGCACGTCCTGGTTGCCGACGCGTCGGCTGCCCGCGAGGCGCTGCAATCGGCTGGGCTGGAGTGCGGCGATGAGCGCGAGGTCGAGGTGGTGATGGTGGTCGACCAGCCGGGCGAGCTGGGACGCCACCTGCGCCGGATAGCCGACGCCAGGGTCAACGTCAACCTGCTCTACCTGACGACCGGTGGGCAGCTGGTGCTGGGCTCGGACGATCCGAAGGCGCTGCACGACGCGATCAGCGGCTAGGGAGCTTGGGTGGGCCATTAGGGTTGGGCCCTGGTGGGCTGGCACCGCGTCCTAGAAGGGACTGAGCGCGGCGCCCGCTCCGCAAAACTCGGACGCTCAGCGGCGGTCGATCTCCTCGATCGTCACCGTCCACGTCCCGCCGCCAATGCCCGGCGCGAACTCACGCTTGATGCCTGTCGCCCGCATGCCCGGCTG